>SAMEA104315423__coassemble_8162_pt1 | contig 2905 bp, 5 predicted proteins | sample SAMEA104315423__metabat2_low_PE_002 | metagenome-assembled genome bin SAMEA104315423 (sample SAMEA104315423) | gut metagenome | biome: Monkey gut; feature: monkey-associated habitat; material: faeces | place: China | collected 2013 | reverse complement strand
ATAATACGTCATCGCCTTATCGTAATCCCGGCTTTCTTCCTCCGCTGCGGCAAGCGTGAGGTAGATATCCACACTGTTCGCGCCCAGACTGATTGCCTTTGTGAAATACTCCTTGGCCGCGTCCATGTTGCCATCAAGCATCTCGACATTGCCCAGATGGAAATAGGTCGTGCCGCGCTTTTTGTTGAGCAGCAGCGCCTTCTTCAGATTCTCTCTGGCTGCAGCATAGTCGTCTTGCATGATGCAGGTCTGGGCGATCAGGATATAGGTCTCGTCGTTCATCTGATCTTCCGCCGCGGCCTTCTCAAAGTAAATGCGCGCGTCCTCGAACTTGTCCTGCTCATACAGCACAATTCCCTGCTTGATATACTCCTGTGCTCTGGTCAGTTCAGCCTCCATAACCGTATTCCTTTCTCATGTTTTCTAATTTCTCGCAAATCGCTGCGTCGTGATCGAAGTAGCGCATAAAATCGATCTGGCTCCCCGGCGTCGGCGCTCGCTGCGGCTGCGCCACGCCGCGCCGATAGAGATACGCGTCGCACGCGCCCGTGACTGTTATGCGCTCGGGCGTGATCTGCAGATCGCTTACTCCGTGGATCTCCACTCGCAGATATTCACGCATTGTCCAGCCATCGCGCAGTTGATAAACGATGACGCACTGCGGCTGAAGCTCGATATAGTCGTTCTTTCGGTAGATCAGGCGGTGACCGACCCTGCACAGCGGAACTAAAAATGCCACCGTTTCCAACGCCAGCGGCAATGCGTCGCCGCCATATGCGATATTGACCACCATACACACCAGTGCGATTCCTGCAATCAGCAGCGCCCACCATTTCCTGCTCAGGTAGACACGCGGAGAAAATGCACAACACATCAAGATGTCACCTCCGAAGCCGTTATGCAAACAAAGGCTTCAAATGCCAGGAATAGAACTTATCCGCCCCGAAAGAAGAAAACACCTTCAGAGACAGCATCGTCTCCACCACCGACTTCCCGTTCAGGACGCCGCTTGTCATCTTTGTGATCGTGCTGCTGTTCTTGATAATATTCTTGGCTGTCACTTTTCTGAAATCGAGGCCAGTTGTCATCTTAAACAGTCTGTATGACTGGTAATCTTTCACTTTTGACCGTGTCGCGAGCTGCTTACTGCCGTACTTGAGCATATTGTCGCACGTTTTCATATCCCGCTTCAGAATTTTGAAGTCCTTGGAAAACTGTACAAATCCGCACACGATGCTGACGACCTCCAGCCCACGATAAACACACGTGCCTGCCTCATCGCCGAGCATTCCCTGCATGCATTCTTCCATGCCCATTTTCCGCAGCGCCTCCGCCGACTCTGTATCGCCGGCCAGATAAGCGTTGCGTGCGTCTATGTCGTATTTGAGTTCCACTGTCGATTTCGCAATGCCCCAAATGATTGGAACCAGACCGATGGAAGAAGCAGTCCCGCAACTCCGCAGACGATCCAAAACACGTCCATTGCGATGTCGATCCAATACTTGTTCTTTTCGTAAAACGCTTTGATTTTGTCCCAGTACGCGATGACCATCGGGATCGGTCCCAGCAGGCCGATCTTTGAGGCAGTGATCAGCAGCTGCTTCCCGCCCTGCGTCAGCATGGTCTGGAACACACCGGGGATACCCTCACGCTTGCAGAAGCTCTTGATCTGCTTTTCGAGCCGCTTTGCCACGCGCTTATCCGTTTCCCTTGCGTTGTCGTCAAACGCATCCAACGCTTTGCCGAACGCCGTGAGCTTGTCATGCTTTTCCTCAAGCCGGCGCATTTTCTTTTCGAGATACATGTTGGCGTTCGTGATGTTGCCCGTGTTCGACTGGATGCTCGACAGGCGCGCCTTCACGCCGCTATAGTCGCTCTTGCGGTCACTGAGCCTGCGCGCGATCCGCCGGGTGGAACGCTTGACATTATCGTCATAACTGAAATCTACGAACAGTACATCCATTGCTGATTCTCTCCTCCTTAGCGGGAACCGCCGCCGCCACCGAAGCCGCGGCTGCTGCCGCCGCCGCCACTGCTGCCGCCGCCGCCGTGTTTTTCATCCGCTTCCTCGAGGCGGCGATCCCAATACGCAATCTCCCGATCGATGCAGTCCCTGGCCGATGAGAGCAAGCTGTCCGATGCCTGATCCGCCTCTCGGTATTCGGCAAGCTTCGCCGTGATCTGTGCGCCGCCGGTCGTACCGAGATAGCTGTTGACATCCGCGATCGCCTCATCGACCGCGCGGTTGATGTCGCGCACGCGGCCGCCGTCATCCAGCAGATCCTTGCGCTCCTGCCGAAGGCGGCGGATCCGGCTTTTGACCTGTATGCCGGTAACACTGTCAGAAATAATGCCCATAAGCCATGCTCACTCCTCTCACGTTTCCTTGCCCGCAATGCTGCCGGCCGTCTGCTGATCCCACGTCTTGTAAGACTCGTAAAACGCCTGCAGGTCATCCCGCATAGCTACCAATGTCTCCTCCGAGTCATCCAGCTCCTGCTTCAGGCGCCAGTATGAACGGTCGAAAAACTCACGCGCGCCCTTTCCGGTCCAGGTGTCCTTCAGCTTCCGTGTCTGCTGATCCACCTGCTGCTTCGCCTGTGAATATGTCTCGATCGCGCGGTTCAGGCTCTGCAAAGCCGCGTCAAAATACACCGTGTCTATGCGGCGCACGCCATTTGCTGTTTTGCCCATTGCGCTGCTCCTTTCCGGCAGTCATGGCTGCCCTGCATTATTGATCCATCAGGATCGTCTTGATCCTGCAAAGCTCCGTACCGAAGGCCATGAAGGCGTCGCCGGTCTTCAGCGGCTTCGCCTGCTCCTTCTGCTGCTTGACAGTCAGGTCGATGGCCTTGATGTTGGCGGCATCCTCGAAGAAGAAGTGCTGCTTGGCCTCCTTGATCTG
>SAMEA104315423__coassemble_2480_pt1 | contig 11291 bp, 10 predicted proteins | sample SAMEA104315423__metabat2_low_PE_002 | metagenome-assembled genome bin SAMEA104315423 (sample SAMEA104315423) | gut metagenome | biome: Monkey gut; feature: monkey-associated habitat; material: faeces | place: China | collected 2013 | reverse complement strand
AATTACCTCGGTGTCAGCAAGCCACCGCCCTACAACATTAGATGTTAAATTCACATTCACGAGCAGCCGATAACAGTTATTTTCTCAAAAAATGAACTGCAACGGCGGCAGCGGTCAAAATGCCAATGCCTATTCCTACTTTTTTGACAACAGGTATTACCGATTCGACGCTCGGGGGTGCATAGGAATAGATAAGATACTTCACTTTATTGTGAATATCCTTTGCGCTTTTTATATCCTTATACATTGTGGTATAGGTCGAAAATGTGCTTAGATTATTTTCATCTAAATCGATTATGCGCACGCCTCTTTGAAGCTTCGGGCCGTAAACATTGAAGCCGCAGCCCTGCGTATAACCCATTATTAAGCCGTTGTATTCGCCGACAAAGCTATTGTTATGGTCATGTCCGCAGAACGCCGCTATAACGTCTCCCTTTTCACGCAAGGCGTCAAATTCGCCTGTGTTTTCGCTCGGGGTCGCAGGTGTTTCGTAAGTAAAATCGCAATTTCCTTTGATTAGACGATTTTCATCTATCCAATAATATTTGCCTGCGTGCTCACGGAAGCCCTGTGCGTGAGGCTTACGGCTTTTCGGCACTTCCTTGAAAAGTTCCCACATTTCACACATAGGTATATGCTGAAAAACCAACGATTTTACATAGTCGCCGTGCTTCTCTTTAAGCTCGTCCCTTGTTTTCTGATACCATTCGATTTGACCCTTTGTAACTGCGGCGCATCTTCCGTCGGGTGTCGAGGAAAGAGAGTCAATAAGGTAGATATTGAAAATGTCCTTTTCGCCCTTGCTGTCCTTGATAAGCAGATTGTGGTTTGCAACGCCCTCAAGGCTTTCGTCTCCCCTCTCTGCAACGCAATTGGGGTAGCTTTTATAAAGTGCAAGCTGTTTTTCCTTTGAGATACCGAACGCCTGTGCATCGTGATTTCCAAAGCAGAATGTAAACGGAATATTCCTATCGACAACAGGCTTTAAGAAGTTGTCAAAAGCCTTTTTAAAGTTTTCCTCACGGTTGCCGAGCGACAGCGTAAAGCCGTAGCCTTTTATCTGATCGCCCGTAAAGACAACCAAATCGGGCTTATCCTTATCCAATGCCGCTTCTATAAGCTCAACAGTGTCCTTTGATGTTATCTGCGTATCCTGAATATCGGCAATCTGCATTATGCGGAATTTGCCGTCCGGTCTGAATTTAAGTTCCATAGCTGCACCTCTTTCAATGATTATTTTATCATATTTTTTCGATATTGCAATAAAAAAATCAGCCGTCCAAAGAGCTTGAACGACTGAAAATTTATGAATATTGATTATTTAAGGTTAGCTTTAAGAGTTTCAAGGTCTGCAACAAGCTCTGCGGGAACCTTACCGTCGAACTTTCCGAAGAATTCCTCAATACCCTTAGCCTCTTCTCTCCAAAGATCCTTATCAACGTCAAGGATTTTTTCAAGAGATTCCTCGGTTACGTCCTCAATGCCGTTAAGGTTGATGTCCTTAGCATAGGGAAGATAGCCGATAGCTGTTTCCTGAGCGTCAACCTCATTATCGCAACGCTTGAGAATCCACTCAAGAACACGAAGGTTGTCGCCGAATCCGGGCCACATAAAGTTACCTTCGTCGTCTTTTCTGAACCAGTTAACATTGAAGATCTTGGGAGCCTTATCCGGATCAAGAGTCTTACCGATGTCGATCCAGTGCTGCCAATAGTCAGCCATATGATAGCCGCAGAACGGAAGCATAGCCATAGGATCACGACGAACAACGCCTACTGCACCTGCAGCAGCTGCTGTTGTCTCGGAAGCCATTGTTGCGCCAACGAATACACCGTGGTTCCAATCTCTTGACTGATATACCAACGGAGCGAGCTTAGCACGTCTGCCGCCGAATACGAATGCTGAAATCGGAACACCCTGCGGATTTTCAAATTCAGATGAAAGGCAGGGGCAGTTCTCTGTCGGAGCTGTAAATCTTGAGTTCGGATGAGCAAGCTTGTTACCCTCAGCGATATACTCGGGACCGTTAACCTTCTTGCCTGTCCACTCCTCTGCGTTAACAGGAGGATTCTTATCAAGGCTCTCCCACCAAACAGTGTTGTTGTCAAGGTTTCTTGCAACATTGGTAAAGATTGTGCCCTTCTTTGTAGCGGCAAGAGCGTTCGGGTTTGATTTTTCGTTAGTACCGGGAGCAACTCCGAAGAAGCCGTTCTCGGGGTTGATAGCATAAAGTCTGCCGTCGGGGCCCTTACGAATCCAAGAAATATCGTCGCCTACGCACCAAACCTTATAGCCCTTCTTTCTGTATTCCTCAGGCGGAATAAGCATAGCAAGGTTTGTTTTACCGCAAGCTGACGGGAATGCAGCGCAGATGTATTTAACCTCGCCCTGCGGATTTTCGATGCCGAGAATAAGCATATGCTCAGCCTGCCAGCCCTCGTTCTTACCCTGATAAGAAGCGATACGCAATGCAAAGCATTTCTTACCGAGAAGTACGTTTCCGCCGTAAGCAGAGTTAACTGAAATGATTGTGTTGTCCTCGGGGAACTGACAAATCCATCTCTTTTCGGGGTCAACGTCGCACTTGCAGTGGAGACCTCTTACCCAGTCATTGCTTTCGCTGCCGAAAGCGTCCATAACCTTCTTGCCTACACGGGTCATAATAGCCATATTAAGAACAACGTAAATTGAGTCTGTAAGCTCGATACCTACCTTTGAGAAGGGAGAGCCGACGGGTCCCATTGAATAAGGGATAACGTACATTGTTCTGCCCTTGTATGAATCACGGGCAATGTCGTAAAGCATTTCATAAGCCTTTGACGGCTCCATCCAATGGTTTGTAGGGCCTGCATCCTCTTCCTTCTTTGAGCAGATAAGAGTTCTGTCCTCTACACGAGCAACGTCGTTGGGCTTTGTTCTGTGGTAATAACAGCCGGGAAGAAGATCCTCGTTAAGTTTAATCATTTCGCCGCTTTCGCAAGCTTCCTTACGAAGTGCTTCGAGCTGTTCTTCGCTGCCGTCGATCCAAACGATTTGAGCAGGATTGACAAGCTTAACCTTTTCGTCAATCCAATCAAGGATACTCTTGTTAGTTGTGAGTGCTGACATAGTAATTTCTCCTTTTTGAAATTCGGATTTGCCGATTTTTCAAACGGCTTTTCCGAAATTATTTAACTAAATTAAATGCCGAAATTAAACAAATACCAAATTCCGCCATTATGAGCATATTATAATGCATCTGAGTTTATTTTGCAATAAAAAAATGATAAAATTTTGTCAATATAATGAATAAATTGTTAATAATTCGCTTCGGTAATATTCATAGTCGCATATGCGTTGAGCGACATATCGGCTCTCTTGCCCGAAATAAACTCATAATAGCCCTGCGAAGCGACCATAGCCGCATTATCTCCGCACAGGGAAAGCTCGGGGTAATATATCCTCCAGCCGTGCTTTTTCGCTGTTTCGTCCATTCTCCTGCGAAGCACCGAGTTTGCCGAAACGCCGCCTGCCAAGACTAATTTATTTGTATCGACAGTCTGCATCGCCTTTTCGGTATTATCAATAAGTGAGGTTACAACGGCATTTATAAACGAAGCGCCCAAATTCTCCCTTATGATAGTCTCCCCTTTTTGCTCTGCGTTATGTACCGTATTTATTACAGAGGTTTTAAGTCCCGAAAAGCTGAAATCGAGAGGACTTGCATCAACACGGGGCTTTGGAAACGAATAAGCCTTATCGTCGCCGTTTTGTGATATTCTATCGAGATTTACACCGCCGGGATAAGGCAAGCCCATTGTCCTTGCAGCCTTATCAAGAGCCTCGCCTGCCGCATCGTCCCTCGTTCTGCCGATTATCTCAAAATCCGTATAGCCGTCCACCTTGACAAGCAGAGTATTTCCGCCCGAAACAACAAGGCACATAAACGGAGGCTCAAGCTCGGGATGCGTAATATAGTTCGAGGCAATATGCGAACGCAAATGATGAACGGGTACAAGCGGAACGCCCGAGGAAAGCGAAAGTCCCTTTGCGTAATTCACGCCGACAAGCAGCGCACCTATAAGTCCCGGCGCATATGTAACGGCTATGGCGTCAATATCGGATATTTTAAGCTGTGCCTTTTCAAGGGCCTCGTTCACGACGTAGCTTATCGACTCCGTATGAAGTCTTGAGGCTATTTCGGGAACTACTCCTCCAAATATTTTATGCTTTTCGATTTGAGTTGACACAACATTTGAAAGTATTTTTCTGCCGTTCTCGACAACCGCAGCGGCAGTTTCGTCACATGAGCTTTCAATTCCGAGAATTCTCATTTAAGCACCTCTTTTTAAGTCTCTGAAAAATCTACAATATTATACCAAAAACGCAGAGAAAATTCAACGCAAACAACATTTTTATTGTCAAAATCTACAAAAATAAAATAGCTGTTTTTAGCAAACCACCGAAATTATAATCGACCCCAAGCTTTTTTATAAAATACATCTTGAATTTTCCGTAATGCGTGTTATTATAAAGTTAAAATATTAAAAAATAATTTTTCAGGAGAAGCAAAGATGAATGAGTACATTGAAAATGTAATTAAGACCGTCGAGAGACGAGATAACGCAAAACCTGAGTATATCCAGTGCGTTAAAGAGGTTTTCCGTTCTCTTGAAAAGGTAATTGAAGAGCACCCCGAGTATATTGAGGACGATCTTCTTACAAGAATGGTTGAACCCGACAGACTGATTACCTTCCGTGTTGCGTGGGTTGATGACAAGGGAAAAACGCAAATCAACCGTGGATACCGTGTTCAGTTTAACTCAAGCATAGGTCCTTACAAGGGCGGACTTCGTTTCCATCCGAGCGTAAATTCAAGCATTATGTATTTCCTCGGCTTTGAGCAGACCTTTAAGAACTCGCTTACGGGACTTCCTATGGGCGGCGCAAAGGGCGGCTCAGACTTTGACCCGAGAGGCAAGAGCAAGCAAGAGGTTATGCGCTTCTGTCAGGCGTTTATGACAGAGCTTTACAGGCATATCGGACCGAATATCGACGTCCCCGCAGGCGACATCGGCGTAGGAGCTCGTGAAATCGGCTTCCTGTTCGGTCAGTATAAGAGAATTACCGACGCTTTTGAAAACGGCGTTATTACAGGCAAGGGTCTTGCTTACGGCGGCTCGCTTATTCGCCCCGAAGCTACGGGCTACGGCGCAATTTACTATACCTGTGAGGTTTTCAAGCACGAAAATGATACAATTAAAGGTAAAACCTTTGCGGTTTCAGGCTTCGGTAACGTTGCTTGGGGTGCTTGCAAGAAAATTGCGCAGCTCGGCGGTAAGGCTGTTACAATCAGCGGACCCGACGGCTATGTTTATGACCCCGACGGCATTGTAACAGAGGAAAAGCTTAATTATCTTCTTGAAATGCGTTCCTCGGGCAGAGACAGATGTCAGGATTATGCCGACAAGTTCGGCGTGCAGTTCTTCCCCGGAGAAAAGCCGTGGGGCGTCAAGGTTGATGTTGCTCTCCCCTGCGCTACGCAGAATGAGGTTGACCTTGAATGTGCAAAGAAGATTGTCGCAAACGGCACGAAATACTATATTGAGGTCGCAAATATGCCGACAACAGAGGATGCCTTCGACTATTTGAGAAGTGTTGACAGCGTAATATTCGCTCCGTCAAAAGCTGTTAACGCAGGCGGCGTTTGCGTTTCGGGTCTTGAGATGAGCCAGAACAGTCAGCGTCTTTCATGGACTGCGGAAGAGGTTGATGAGAAGCTTCATCACGCTATGATTGAAATTCATCAGCATTCCGTCAACGCTGCCGAGAAATACGGCTTGGGTTATGACCTTGTTTCAGGTGCGAATATCGCAGGCTTTGAAAAGGTTGCGGAAGCAATGATGGCACAGGGTATTTATTAAGCCGAAAATTCAATAAAGACAGAAGAAAAGCCATACCGAACGGTATGGCTTTTTTGTTTTAGTTATTGATATGATTTTTCCAGTATCGGAGAAGCTTCGAAGAATGAAGTCAAAGCTGTGATATACTCGTCGTTTTTTACAGAATAAACATAATTATCAATCGAAATATATCCGGGAGGTTGCGGCGAAACTAAAATCGGTTTGTCAATGTCGGTCTTTTTCTGTTCCTGCAACCAAATCCGCACCATAACCGACCAACCGTTTGAAGGCTTTTGCTCCTCGGCGTTTTCCGCATCGGCAGCGTCAAAAACAGATAAAATTTTCTGAATGTCTGCCGTGTCGGTAAAAGCTTTAGCCACACGCTCAACACTCCCCGTGTTGCGGACAATGACAATATCAATCGAACGAATATCCTGCGGCTCTAACGCCTTGAAATCAGCCAAAACCTGTTCGCTTGTTCTTATTTTCGTCTCCGAGGCAGAAGCATTGTTCATTGAAAAATCAGTCTGTGTAGGCTTCGCACATCCGAAAAAAATTACAGGTAAGAAAAACAGAAATACTAAAGCAGCAATTTTTTTATAAAAACAACTCCTTGCAAACCGTTATGGATTTTACAGATATACAATACAAATCAACTCAGTTTACCGTCATTGAGAACAATCTGCCTATCACATTTTTCGGCAAGTGATAAATCGTGGGTTACAATTATAACAGTCTTTCCACTGTCGCATATTTTTCTGAAAAGCCTGAATATCATCTCTGTATTATTTGAGTCAAGCGAGCCTGTAGGCTCATCGGCAAGTATATAATCGCAGTCATTGACAATAGCCCTTGCTATTGCGACACGTTGTCTCTGCCCTCCCGAAAGCTCGTCTATGTCTCTGTCGGCCAATTCGTCAATTCCGACATTTTTCAATGCCTTGTGGCAAAGCTCTTTTCTCTTTTTCCTCTTAACCCCCGAAAGTATCAAAGGAATTTCCACATTTCCCAATACAGATGCGTCGCTGAGCAAAAAGAAATTCTGAAAAACTGTCCCTACCTTTTTATTGCGAAGCTTAGCCAGAGCGCTGTCCGACATTTTTTCAACTGTTTCGCCGTCAATTACACAGGTGCCCGAATCCAACGGTAAAACTCCTCCGATTATATGAAGAAGCGTTGACTTGCCTGCCCCTGATGTACCTGTTATGGCTACCATTTCTCCGTTTCCGACAGTAAACGACACACCGTCAAGAGCCACTACCTCGTTCTTTTTACCCTCGTTATATTTCTTAACTATGTTTTTAATTTCAATCATCGGTTACCACCGCCTTTTTGTGAAAAAGTGCCGAGCTTACCGCAGCCGCAATCAGCGCATATATAGCGAAAATCAATGTAAGCACCTTGCTGCCGTAATTGACAAACGAATATGTCCATTCAAACCAATTCAATGTTCCCGCCGCCAAAAGAACTGCATATACAGGAAGCAAAGCGATAATGATTGTTATCAATGCGGACATAAAAAATCCGGAACGCTTCAGCAGATTGTCTGCTCCGCATACGGAATACACCAAAAACACATACTTACATTTATAATAAAAAATTGTAAGCGTACAGCAGAAGCCTAAAGCAGAAATACACCAAACAGATAAAATTTGCGGCAATTCCTTATTTGTAAAATTCTGCTTTCTTACATTGTCAAACGTTGTATCAAAATTCAAAACCGAGCCGCTCCTTTTAAGTATCTCGGTATTAGAACGCACCGTCTCGGGAGAAACGCCGTCAAAGAACAGCAATCTTGAATCAGGTAATGTCTCCGACTCTCTCAAGCGTGAAATCAGCAAGTCGCTGTCTGCCCAAAGCAGTTCTATACCGTAAGCGTCTACCTCAGTCTTTTGCCTTTGAGTTATAACGTTTGTAAACGCCAATTCCTCACCCACTACATTCTGTTCAAACTCAAAATACGGGTCAGCGGCAATTCCGACAACCTCAAGATAAATATCATATTTTTTCTCATCGTCAGTAAAATGTATTACCTCGCCTATTTCACGGTCGGCACGGGAAGTAACACAAGGAATATTTCCGTTTTCAGTATTGTTTTCAAAATCGGAAAGCCATTTTCCCTTTCTCATTTGTATATTTAGTTTTTTGCTCAGAAGCCTCGGATAAACGTCAAGCTCTGTAAAGGTCTTTTCGTTATACAGCGCATATACATTTTCTGCTCCGAGAAAGCCTGACAGCTCGTTAAAGCATTTGTACGGATCACTTTCATTTTCCATATGCACATTTGTCGCAAAAGAATACATTTCATATTTTATCGGCGAAAAATATGCAAAATTACCCGAATTAAATCTCGAAAGCACCTTTTCTGCATAATAAATTTTCTGCATACTGTAAGCATTATTCAATGTAAAAAACGAAAGAAAAGCAAGCTGCAAAGCGATAAGAACTGAAATAAATTTGTTCTTAAACAGTATATCCAAAGCTAAATGAAGCACCTTATGCATACTCTTCCTCCTGCCGTGTTACATCTCCGACACCCTTTGCCAAAACCGGAAAGACGGCAATGGTACACAGAACAATACTGATTGCATATGAAATAAGGAAGCCTCGTAAAACAAACTGCTCATATGCGGTTTGATAATTCAAAAAGAACAGATAAAAAACGATATGTCCTATCGTACCGCCTAAAATAATATAAACAAGCAATTCAAACGCCGCTGATATACATATTCGTTTTTTTGATGAGCCGCAGACGTACAGCACCGAATATATATCACGCTTCATTTTAATCAGAAATGAGAAAACAATCATAATATTGCACACAGCAATTCCTGAAATGGCTATTGCCGAACGTAACGAAAGCAATAACCCCTCTGTAATGTCCGAGCTTATCGGCGTTATTATCTTCTTTTGGGGAAACATCTCACTCAATTGTTTTTGAAACTGAACAGATTTACGACCTGACAACACATAATTCCACCTGAAGCTTACAGCATATATCTTGGTCCCGTCCGGTATTGCAGACGGTAACAACTCGTCATATTCACGCATAGGTCGTATTCCACACACCGTGAATGTGCCGAGGGAATTATTCAGAGTATCTCCGATGCCGTAACCGACAGATTTTGATTTTGCTCCAATCATAATCTGCGAATTATTCTGAGGTAAATAGCCTGAACTAAAAGCATCATTTCCCTTGTAATAAACATAAATCGGCGTATCCTCTTTTAATGTTATATATACCGATTCTAAGCCTTTACCGTGCTTATCTATTACGGAATTGATTTTATTAAAGAAATATTTTTCGTCAAAATTCTCATTTACAATTACTGAATATTCTGTTGCTTTGTCATATTTCAAAACAGTTTGCCGTTGAGAATTGAAAGAGAACACCCCAATATCGCAGACGAGAACAGAACATACCGACAGCACTACCATACAAGCCAACAGACCTTTATGATGCCTAAAGGTATTTTTCAGATTAAACATCAACATATTATTTTTTCCGTTTCCATGTAGATACCATATCTCTGACAAAAACTGTAAGTATAGCTATATACATTATAATTGCAAGTAAAAACACGGGTAAAGCTCTTCGAAACTGCATTCCCGTTATAATATCGAAGAGAAGATTTTTACTGTTAAACCGTTCGCCGAGGAATGCCGAGCCTTTCTCGGCAGCGGACTCAAGAGATTGCGGAGACATTTGCTGTGTATATTCTTTTGTCATAATAATAAATTTTACAGGTGCGTATTTGTAGTGCGTTGTCGGATAATACGCATCTTCCGATATGTGATTATCAAACGGGTTTTCAATCAGCAATATATTAGTTGACGGCAATTTATAAGAGCCAGTCATGGGGGCAGATTCATAAGTTTTGTCTCCCATTGTAGGCATATATCTATTAAGAGTGATTTTTCCGACAACGGTTGCCGTTACACTGACCTGATTTTGCTGTGAATCATAAAACGGGAGTGAAACACATAACATATCGCCTACTGCAACCCTGCTGTCACTGCCTACCAAGACCTCAAGAGGCTCGTCGGCATTTGACGGAACTTCGTCGTCAATCAGTCTGCCATCTGTAAGGGTAATGTAGCCGCCATCTGCCATATGTTTTGAATAAACAGACCCATAGCGGGCGTTTTCTGTTACATTATAGTTATCAACTCTGACAAGATTTCGATTGTTGAAATTGTCCGGAGTATAACTAATATTCGGTGTCTCCCCCGTGAACGAATAGTATTGTAAAGAAGCCATCTCTTCACCGAAAATCAAATCCTCAAAGTTTTCATCGTCAGAAAGCGCCTTTTTAGCTTCTTTATAATCACGGCAAAAAGTGTCGGCGGAGACCGTAAGATAATCTCTTGTAAACGTACCGCTTTCAAAGCTGTAGCTTGACGCAGCCAAGACACATTCTTTTAAGGGCAAAACCGCATAGTATATTACCGTTACCGAAAGCAATAAAAACAATACGGATTTTATAACGGTTTTAACAATTTTCTTTTTCATAATTAGTCCTTTTCATATTAAATGTTATTTGTATATAAGCCAATGATGCTCTCCAACAGAACAAATGGCAGGATTGTTTCCTATATGCATAATGCTTCCGACGGATATTGCGCTTACATCAATGCTTGCTGATGCAGTACTTGTGAACATTCCACCGGTAGTTTGTTTGCCCGCCGATAAAGTGCCGCTTGTATTATAAACATATGTTTCCGCATAACACTTTTTTCGGCTTGAAGGAGTAGAGCCCGAAACAATTACGCTCGTTGAAGCGGTAGTGCTATTAAGCATACATTCCATACTTATATGGGAATAAGCTTCGTTGTAATATCCTTGATCTCGCAATACAACACCCTGACATCTTGTTGCTCTTGCATTTGACATAATTGATTCAAATGCATCATGTTCTGTTAGAAAGTAAGTGCCGAAAACACTAAAAGTTGATAGTATTAACATTACAAATACCGTCGAAACTACCTTAAGACTCCTTTTCATAACTATTCCTCCTAATTTTCATGATAATATAAAACCATTACATCTTTAGAATATCGAAAAAGTCAAAATAAGTCAATATGTAATTAAAATCATTTGTATTTCTAAAATAAAATCTGTTGAATACACAAATATTCTTTACAGTATTTGTAACACTTGCACAATATCGAATGTTTTTCACAATATACAGAGAACATATAATCATAATCGACAATAAAAAAACAAAAAAGGAGTTATACGATTGTATAACTCCAAAAATGTGTTTACACCCTAAAAACTGAACAAAGGAGAAAGAGATAAGAGAAGAAGAAAAAACTGAGAAATAAACAAAGATTAGAACCTGTTCTTAAATAAGAACTGTGGTCAAGCCCTCGACCTATTAGTATTGCTTAGCTGAACGTGTCACC
>SAMEA104315423__coassemble_2153_pt1 | contig 16046 bp, 19 predicted proteins | sample SAMEA104315423__metabat2_low_PE_002 | metagenome-assembled genome bin SAMEA104315423 (sample SAMEA104315423) | gut metagenome | biome: Monkey gut; feature: monkey-associated habitat; material: faeces | place: China | collected 2013 | reverse complement strand
AACTCCTGCCGAGGTTTTCGAAGCCGAATGTGTTGCACTTGCTTGACTTTCTGCCGTCTTCATCAATCGTTAGGCAACAAAAACGGACTTGTTGAACAATGAGCAAGCCCGTTTCTGCGTAATATTAAACTTTGATTTAAAAGCAGTATATAACTCTTTATCTAAAATCTTGTTTTAAAGGTATATACACGCCTTTAATTTTAACCTCGTTTAATATCCCTGACGGTACGCTCCGGATACTTTGCCATAAATCTTTGTAAAGCAATTGCTTCGCTGGTAGCGTGGACAATTGTTGTTCCATGATCATGATAAACTACCCACATTTTAGCGCCGCCCTCATAAGAACTAAATCCATCTAACATTTTTATCCTCCTTTCTATGCTTTTGTTTATATATAAAATTCCTGACCTTTCAAAGTTAAGATTTTATATATCTTCCCAAAGTCTTAACTCTTTTCCTCGACGAATTAAAGCGATTTTCAGCTTTGGGTTTGCCTTTTTCAAACGCTCTGTATCAATTAAATCTGCAATATTCCGTGTAATACGAAGCCATTTTAGGTCTTTCATATCGTAAAGCACATCAGTATTTTCAGCACATTCTTCATTCAAATATAAGGTTTTAATCGGAAGATTTTTAATAATCGATAAATCTCTAAATCCCGTATCTTTCAGCATAAGAAGTTTAAGCGTTTTGATATTTTTTAGAAAATCAAAATTATCAACCTTACCTCGTATCCTGATACTCTCTAATCCGTTAATATCTCCTACAAACGAATAATCGGAAATATTATTGTCACAAAGCATAATTTCTTTAATATTTAAAGCCTTAAAATCAATTAAATTTTTGGTTAAATCAACTCTGGACAAATCCAAGTATCCTTTTCTTTCTGCAATCATTTTCGATTTTTGAACCCTGTCATCGTTTGTACGATAATACTTTTTATGCATTGTTTCAACGGTTTCACGCATTCTGTCTCTCAAACTTTGAGGTTCGAGTATCTCAACATAATCACCAAATTGAAGCGCCCAACAATATACATCTTCCGTATTAGATTTTATTTCAATTTCAAGCTCTCCACGATTTATAGAATTTTTATTTAGAATACGAAAGCTGTCGCCAAAACAATCAATAACTTCCCCAATGATTTCTTCATCAATTTTCATCCTTACATTTAGAACCTCTCCCGAATACATAAACGGATGAGAGTCAATATATTTTTTAAGATCTATTGATTTTATAGGGCTGAACTTATCCTTAAGAATTTCAAGACCTTTTATTTTATCGAGCCTATAATGAGTAAATGTATCAAACGGTTCTTCAATACAAATAAGATAATAATGATTGTTTTTTGCAACAATTCTGTACGGACAAACGGTCGGATTACATTCCGGCTCCATTTTTTTGTCAATATTATATTTGTAATAAGTAAAAGATATTTTGTTATTACTACCAATTGCTGTATTTATGTCTTCAAACACCATAAAAAGCTGTTTATTTTGTGTCGTAATACAGTTTGCAACCTCAATATTTTCGGAATTATTTCTAAAATGAACACTTGCTAAACTTTTAAGTCGCTTGATCAAATCATTTCGGTCTTTTTGAGGAATGTGGTTGGAAAATATTACAGAATCAATAAGCAATTCAAGCTCCGAGTCATCAAAAAGATGTTGAACATAAAAATCAGTATAAATGATGCTCTCGTCGTCATCATCAATTTTTTTGCCTGTAACAGTTCTCCTCTTTTCAGTTTTTTCAATTCTGAAATTCCTATTATCATCTAAAGCATAATCTTGAAATTCAATTAAATTCATCAAATTACGCTTAACAGCTCTTCTGTTAATTTCCATTTGATATTCTTCTTCAAGATATGCTTGTATATCTTTTTGCTTCAACGGATGTTCGGAATCAGAGTACTTTTGGAGTATATTCAAAATACTTAAAATATTTACCTTTTTTGGAAGAGTTGTATTCATTTTCGCACCTCAATACATCGCTTTTTCTTTATATTATATCACTTTATGTTACATTTTCGACACATAAAATCATTTTTTTGAAATTAAATATACAAATTCCGAATTTTCGTCCTTTAACAGCACTTGTTTGATCATAAAATTCCGCATTATATCATTTGAAACATCCACTAACTGTTCATAGCTTACATATAAAAATACTACCGAAAGGCTATCGCTTGAAAATGTATCGCTTCCGTCACAGAACAAGCAACCGCATTTTAGAAAGTATCCGCTTGCGACGAACGGATAAGATTCAGCTGTAAGAGAGTTTATATAGGCTTGAAACTCTTTCTTTGTAGCGTCGCCTTCCGGCAGGATTATAATACCGGCGTTATATTCAAATAAATCTAACAGTAGTTTGTAGTCTGAAATTGGATAGTTAGATTTAATTACTCTTTTGTTACCCAAACAAATATTTTTCGATAATCTACGCCCGATAGAACGCTTGCCTATTTGACTTAGTTTTTTTATGATCAGGCTGTCTGTTTCGTGTTCAACAATTTCATTCATCATTTCCACCCTCAAGGAGCTGTCTTACAGGCACTCCTTTTTTATTTGCATATAAAATCGTATTTCTTGTACCGCCTCTTGTTCCGTTATATACGGCAATTACCATATCCGAACGGTCAACCATCCACTCGTCACGCAATTGAAAGCATTGTCTTGTATATTCGTTACAGACATAGTGAACCTCGGTTGCATTTTCAAGAAGACGTCTGTAAATTTCTTTCCAATCATCAGTCAAAGGCTGTATATGCTTCGGGAAAGGGACTGCGCAAATAAGCTTAATATCGGGATTGTTAAAGTCAAGGACTGCTTTTCCTGCAATAAGGTCTGTTCCGGCTGCCATACCCGTTATAAACGTGGTAAATCCGTCTTTGACCGCTTCGTCAATAGCTGTTTTGAGCCTTGCTTCAAGCTCTTCGATTGATATATCGAGCTTTTCAGGTCTGTGTCCGGTAAAACAGCAGCTTTTTTCCATAATAAAGTCACTCCTCTTATTTTGTGGCTTAATTATAAAAAAACGACTGTTCCAAAAACGGCACATTGAACATTGTATAATTGGGTCGAAAAGAATAAAGGAGGCAAAACAATGGCAGAAAAGATTTTCTATACCGACAGGCTGATGCTTCGTGAAATCAGCGAGAAAGAATGGGATAACTACTATAAGCACGTTACCGAAAAGGAGGGAAAATATGATTGAAATAAAAGGAAAATACGGCGAAGCGAAGGTCTTTACCGATACGCTTGAGCCGTCTGCCGAGGGACTTATAAAGACATTTTGCGACCAACCTTATTCGGCTCAGAGTAAAATCCGTATTATGCCTGATGTTCACGCAGGAAAAGGTTGTACTATCGGAACAACACTCACGGTTAAGGACGCAGTTGTGCCGAATGTTGTCGGCGTTGATATTGGCTGCGGTATGCTTACGGTTAAGCTAAATGAGAAGCGAATTGACCTACCAAAGCTCGACAGCTTTATCAGGCAGAACATTCCGTGCGGCAGAGACATCAGAGAAAGAAGCCACAGGAGCCACGGACGGCTTGACGTTTATGAGCTTCTTTGTGTGAAAAGAGTTGATATAAGACGGGCAAAAGAAAGCTTGGGCACTCTTGGAGGCGGCAACCATTTTATTGAGATTGATAAAGATGATGAAGGCAATTTATATCTTGTAATTCATACCGGCAGCAGAAATCTCGGGCTTCGTGTTGCTCAATATTACCAGAACGTCGCCTACAAAGCATGTGGCGGTAGAGCACAAGCGGCAATTCCTTATGAGCTTGCCTTTTTACAGGGCGACGCTATGCAGTATTATCTTCACGATATGGAATTTATGCAGCGATTTGCAGAGCTTAACCGAACAATAATCAAAGAAGTAATACTTGACGGTATGAAGCTGCACGAGGAAGAAAGCTTTTCCACTGTACACAATTACATTGATACAGAAAATATGATACTGCGCAAGGGTGCTGTTTCGGCACAGAAGGGCGAAAGGCTGCTTATACCTATGAATATGCGTGACGGCAGTCTTATCTGTACAGGTCTCGGCAATGAGGATTGGAATTTCAGCGCACCGCACGGAGCAGGACGGCTGATGAGCAGAAAAGACGCTCTCAGCTCATTTACATTAAACGCTTTCAAAAAATCAATGGATGGAATTTTTACAACCTCGGTTACCGCTGATACTATTGATGAATGTCCTATGGTTTATAAGCCAATGGAAGAAATAATCAAGAATATAAAAGAAACCGTAACGATAGAAAAAACGATTAAGCCGATTTATAACTTCAAGGCGAGTGAAAATTTTCATAGAAAAAAGTAAAAGAAATCAGCGAAATACCAAGAACTTTATAAGGAGGATTAATATGCTTACAAAAGAAAAGGAATTGGAACTTGAAATTCTTGAAATATGCAAAAACAGCGGTGATATAGAAGTCGGCGACCGATTTGACGGCTTTTACGGATATAAGTGTTACGACGAACTTTACGACAGGTCTATTTTGTGTATCGGCAAGAGAGATAACGCCCGTTTGTTTACTACTATGGATAAACTTTACTATTTCACAGTTTCGGGTGGTTGGGGAGAAAAAGACGGAAAGCTCGTAGCAATAGAAATTTATGGTATGCTCCACTTCAAAGTACCTTCGGGAGCAGACGAGCTACGCAACTACATTAGCAGTCTAAAGCCTGCAACAGGATATAGCAGTGCAATGCTTCGCCAAGCCCGTATTAAGTTAGCAGAAAATTATCTCAAAGCATTACAGAAGTTTGAATGAAGATATTTATAGGAGGTATATAAATGAATAACACAACAGAAATAATTTATGAGGTACATCCGTCCAAAAACCCTCTTCGTAAAATATTTACAAAAAAAGACTATTATGTGAGAATAAAGGTCGGAAATAAAACCTTCAAAACAAAGAAAAAAGCAATCAAAGAGATAGAAAGGCTCTTGTTAAAGACAAGGGAGAAATTAAATGAAAATAAGAATATTCAACCGCACGAATGCGATTAAAGAAAGCTACAGAGAGCTTGAAAAGAGCAAGGTTATCATTTCAATCAGCGATCCCGATAAAAGCTTTGCGAGCTTCAACCGTGACAACAGGTCGATCAAAGCAAAGCTTTATCTGTCCTTTTACGATATTGACGGAAAAACGAAGGATATTTTCAAGCACTATGAAATGATGAGCAAAAGGGATGCAAACAAGATTGTTGATTTTGTCTGTTGCCGACAGGACGAGATTGACGAAATATGGGTAAACTGTGAGGCAGGCGTTTCGAGAAGTGCAGGCATAGCGGCAGCAATTACGGAGCATTTCAGCATGGATTCGTCCGTTATATTTGACGACATGAGATATTTACCTAATATGTATTGCTATCGGCTTACAAAAAATGCCTTCGACAGAATTGACGGATGTAATGCTGTTGAATTTGAAAACAATCACGGAAAGCGAGGTGTGTTTTGGGTGGTTGACGGCGAGCTGCTCCCCTATCCCTTTGACGGCAGGATACCCGAGGCAATTGCAAAAAGCGGAAACACATATAATCACAAGCTGCTTTGGGAACACGAAAAGCCGAAAAAGAAGCCGTTTGACTACTACCCGAGAGGCAGAGTTGATATTAACTCACGGGGCGAAGCCGTGATTTATATGAATCCGAATATCAGCGAGGAGATTATCCCAAAAATCAAAACCGCTTTCGGTATTACAACTGAGCCGATTATAAATTACGACCGCAGTGAGCATTATAAATGCTATTTGGACAGGTAATTGCAATACGGTTATTATATAAACAAATCTTTGTCATCTTCTGTACAACTTTATATGAAATTCATTTGACTTAACACACTAAATATAGTACATTATATTTAGTAAAATAATTCGGGGGATGAATTATGGATAGTTTTGAGCCTAAAAAATTGGCGTTGATAAGAATATGGCAAATTCTCAAGGATTACAGCGATTATAACCATCCGCTGACGCAGGAGGAAATCTCTAAGCGGTTGGAAAATGAATACGGTATTTTTATCGAACGCAAGGCAATCAGCAGAAATATATCCTTGCTCAAGGAGGCAGGTGCCGAAATTGAGTCAAGCAGAGCAGGAAGCTATCTCGCATACAGAAGCTTTGAGGATTCGGAGCTTCATATGCTCATCGACGGGATTTTGGGCAGCAAGCACATTACTGCAAAGCATTCAAAGGATTTAATCGACCGCCTTTGCGAAATTTCCAACATATATTTCCGTTCAAGCGTCAAGCACATTCACTCGGTAAACGATTGGAGTAAGACCGACAATCAGGCATTGTTCTATAATATTGAGCTTATCGACTCGGCGATTGAACAGGGCTTTCAGCTTCACTATGACTACAACAAATACGGAATTGACAAAAAGCTTCACAAGTCCTCACAGCAATATGTCAGTCCGTACCTGATGATTCTTCACAATCAGAGATATTACCTTATGGCATACAGCGAATATTGGAAAAATATGGTGTTCCACAGGCTTGACCGCATTACGAATATGGAAATTTCAGGCAGAAAGTCAACGCCGATACGAAGCGTTCAGGGTTATGAACACGGCATTGATTATAAAAAGCTCACTACCTCTATGCCGTATATGTTCTCCGACGAGCCCGAAAAGGTGGAATTTATCGCCGACGCTTGCATAGTTGACCAAATTGTCGATTGGTTCGGCAACGAGGTTAAGCTTATCAAAACCGACGACGAGACAAAGGTTAAGGTATCCGTTAAAGCAAGTCCTATGGCAATGGAGCATTGGGCTATGCAATATATCAATTATGTTGAGGTTATTTCTCCGAAAGCATTGAGAGAGAGCATTAAAGCCTCAATAAATAACGGTATGAACAAATACAGCGATTAGTATAAAAATCTCATAGCTTTAGAAAAAGGAACTGTAAGGCTGAGTGTTCATAAGGCTGTTTTGCTTCAAAACAACATCTTTTCTAACAATAATTCGTTAAACCCCGCAGATATGCGTCAGCATTATCTGCGGGGTTTGCCTTTTCTTGTATCAAAATATATTATTTTGAAGTGCGTTGCAGTTTCGTAGTTATAAAAATTCTTTTATGCCGAAGCCAAGAAATGATGCAAGGCTGTCGCCTTGCGAGGCTTTTTGGCAAAAGCATAATGGATTTTTATGCGAGAAACCAATACTTCCTTATGAACACTCAGCCAAACCGGTTCCTTTTTTATATGCACCGCTTTTGTCGCATTTGCTTTCATATAATTAAGTCATATCGACGAGCTGTGAAAATTATCGGTTGCAGGCAGCAAAATACAGAAAAAGTGCTTGGCACCGGTTTTGGTACGCAGTGAAATGGTAAAATGTACTTGAAAACAAAAGAAAGAGGTACAGCTATGAGTAAATTTGATGAGATTATCGGTTACGCACAAATCAAAAACGAGCTTAAACAAATCTGCGACACGCTGAAAAATCCTAAGAATTACGAAAAGCTCGGTATTTCTGCACCAACGGGGCTTTTGTTGTACGGCGACCCGGGCGTCGGAAAATCCTTGATGGCAAACGCTGTTATCGAGGACAGCGGCAGAAATGTATTTGTTTGCCGTAAAAACAAACCGAACGGAGAATTCGTAAACGAAATCAAGAAAACCTTTGATATGGCAGTTGAAAATGCACCGTCAATCGTTTTCCTCGACGATATGGATAAATTCACAAACGGAGATATGAGACATCGAGATGCGGAGGAATATGTTACAATTCAATCCTGCATAGATGAGATTAAAGGCAAATCCGTATTCGTTATCGCAACGGTAAACGAAACACGGGTTCTGCCCGACTCTTTATTAAGAGCAGGACGGTTTGACCGTTCAATCGAGGTTTTAGCACCTTGCGGAAAAGATGCCGAAAAAATTTTTGCCCACTATCTTGAGGGCAAAAAAGTTTCAGACGACGTTGATGTTAAGGCGATTACAAAGCTGTTGGACGGCAAGTCCTGCGCAGAGCTTGAAACAGTTATAAACGAAGCAGGTCTTTATGCGGGATATAAGCGTTTGGACACTATTTCAATGGAGCATATAACAAATGCTTGCCTTAGAATGTTTTTCGATTTTTTGCCGCCGTGCTACGACGATTCGGACACCGACGTTCAAAGCATAATGCTTCCCGAAATCATATATCATGAAGCAGGTCATGCCGTCGTATCGGAGGTTTTATGTCCAGAAAGCGTTTCTTTGATATATGTCGGCAACGGCAAAAGCCGTGAATCGGGAATTACTCATCTTTATAACAACCAAAACACAACATCCCAGTATTGGGCAAAAAGCCGCTTGACAACAGTTTTGGCAGGAGCTGCAAGCACCGAACAAAAATTCGGAACTGTCGATTCGGGTGCACATAGTGATTATGAACGGGCATTTGATCTTGCTGAAACACTTGTAGAAGAAAACTGCATTGACGGATTGCAGCTTTTCAGCTTCAAATACAACCACTCGCAGCATCACCTATCGGCACAAGAACAGGTTGTGATGGCAGAGGTTGAAAGATATTATCGCAAGGCTAAAGAAATTATCGCTCTTAATAAGGAGTTTTTAGAAAAGCTCGCCGCCGCTTTGGCGGAAAAAAAGCTGCTCTGTGAAGCAGATATTAAAAAAATTAAAGATGAGTGCAAAATTGTCCCTGTCGCTTTGTAACGAAAGCTACACCTCCTCTGCCCTGCCTAAAGCGATAATTACACATTTGACAATAGTAAGACTCGGAAAGCTGTCTTGCTTTGAAACAAGCCTTGATTCCTGCGTTAATATCCTAAAAACTGAATTTTCGGAAGAAATAATCCTTGCTTTGACTGTATTGCTCAACGTAACGCCGAAACCTGTATTGCCAACGGCGTTCATTCACGACAGCACGCTTATCCTTGCCGATATTCTGTGCTCGAATGAGCAATACACGGTTAAAATTATGCCCGATACAGATAAAAAAGAGCTTGTAACGGCCGCGTTTGACCGCTATGGGAACGACGTTACAAGAAAATATTTGTACGAAATGTCGCATTGTGCCGATGAGGATAAGCTTGTACTTTTTGACGCTGAAAATTCAGCCGCAAAGGACTTAATTTACGGATATTACAATCGTGATACGCTCACAAGCTCTGAAAATCATATAAAAAAAGCCGTCAATACGCAAGCCTTTCGACTTTGGCTCAGGAAATTTGCGCAAAACTCTCCTCCCGAGCCTATAAGCCGAGGGGATAATTTGAGGGCTGCGCTGAATACCGACGGCAGCTTTAGTGTGATTTCAGACAGTAATCATTTTGAGCTTTCCGAGCAGGAAAAGGCAATTTTCAATTACATTTGCCACTTAAAGGCTTTGTCGCTTTGGGATGGATTTGAGGAAATTCGCAATTTTCATTATATTAAAAAGCCGATTATCGCCCGTCTTTTTTCTCCTAACCGTGAAAAGACAAACGGCGAGGAAGAATTCATTGAAAAAATGAATGTCGGCAGGCAGGTTATTACATTTACAAAATAAACGGAGAAATGGGGTTTAGATTAACTGATATTTACACCTTTCGGGAAATTATATAAAAGTTTTACAGTAAAAATTACGGCGCATATCGATTGCTCGATACACGCCGTTTTTTATTTTGCCTTGAGTGTTGGATTATTCTTTGTTTTCGTCTGTTACAAGCTCTTTAAGGCTTGTTGCAAGCCCTGCAATGCCTTGAATTTCCGATGGAATGATAATCTTTGTAGCCTGACCGTCGGCAGCCTTTGCGAATGCCTCAAGGCTCTTGAGAGTGAGCACCGCCTGATTGGGGTTAGCCTGATTTATAAGCTCGATTGCCTTTGCGTTTGCTCTCTGTACGGCAAGGATAGCCTCAGCCTCGCCCTCTGCCTCACGGATTTTAGCTTCCTTTACAGCCTCGGCACGAAGAATAGCCGCCTGCTTTTGAGCCTCTGCGTCAAGAATTTGCGACTCCTTATGACCTTCGGCAACAAGTATCTTACTTGCCTTTTCGCCCTCTGCGGTAAGGATTGCCTCACGGCGATGACGCTCTGCCTTCATCTGCTTCTCCATTGCGTCCTGAATTTCACGGGGAGGAATGATGTTTTTAAGCTCAACACGGTTTACCTTAATGCCCCACGGATCTGTTGCCTCGTCAAGAATTACTCTGATTTTAGCGTTGATTGTATCACGGGAAGTGAGTGTTGCGTCAAGCTCAAGCTCGCCGATAATATTACGAAGCGTTGTAGCGGTAAGATTTTCGATAGCCGAAATCGGTCTTTCAACACCGTAAGTATAAAGCTTCGGGTCTGTTATCTGGAAGAATACAACCGTGTCAATCTGCATTGTTACGTTATCCTTTGTGATAACGGGCTGCGGTGCAAAATCAACTACCTGCTCTTTAAGAGAAACAATTTTTGCTACTCTCTCAAAAAACGGAACTTTTACATGAAAACCTGTCTGCCAGGTTGTGCTGTACGCACCCAAGCGTTCGATTACATATGCTTTTGATTGCGGAACAATCTTAATGTTTGCCGCAACAATCGCAAGGACAACAACTAAGATACCTAAAAATACATAGCCCATAATTCATTTACTCCTTTATTTCCTCAACTATAACTTTCACGCCCTCGATTTTCAAAACCTTAACGAGCGTGTTTTCGGGAATTATTTTATCATCTATGCTTCTTGCCGACCAAATATTCCCGTTGACCTTTACCTGACCCTTTGCGTTCAGGTTGTCGATTTTTTCAATCACCACGGCAGTTTCATTAAGACACCTGTCTGCGTTCGTTGACTGAAGCTTGGTTTTGGTAAATCTTTTAACAAGCGGCCTTGTGGCAATGAGGCTCAATATCGACAGGGCAATAAAAACTATTACCTGCACCTTGAAATCCGTATGTGCAAACGACGACACGAGTGCGCCTAAGGCACCTACCGCAAACCAAACAGACACAAGCTGTACGGTTGCCGCTTCAATTATCGTAAATGCGGCGAGAAGTATCAGCCAAAATGCCGTAGTGTTTTCGATTATTATCTCGTACAATACCATTCCTCCTTTGTGCAATACACAAATCGATTGTGTATCTGTATTGTATAACTAAAAATTTTACTTGTCAAAATTTATAAAAACGTTCAATTATCAGCGTTTTTGAGGTGCTTTGTTATTTTCAAAAGCTAAAAGGTTCAAATATTCCCAAAATGAGTTCAAAGCATTAAATCAGAAGCTTATTTCAAGTTCATCTGTTGTTTTTAAGCGTATGTTTGTATAAATTTACTAAATATAATGTTCATTTGACCATTAAAATATTTTTTGTGAGCTTTTTAATTTGTCTCAATTAAGACACTTATAGCGAAAAAGCATTCGGTAAAAGCTCCGAAAGAGTAAATTCCTTATATGTGTTTTCGCCTGTTACAACCAAAATTGTAAACTCGGGCTTGCAAAATTCAGCCATAACCTGACGGCAAATTCCGCACGGCAAAAATTTATCGCTCAATTCGTTTTCCTTACCGCCTGCCACGGCAAGCATTGAAAAATCACGTTCTCCGTCGCTTACCGCCTTGAAAATCGCAGTTCTTTCGGCGCAAACGGTAGCACCGTAGGACGAATTTTCCACATTACAGCCCATGAAAACCTTACCGTTATCGCAAAGCAATGCCGCACCGACCTTATAACCCGAATAAGGCGAATAGGCATTGTTCATACTTTTAATTGCCAAAGTGCAAAGCTCTTGTTTAGTCATAAGACACCTCATTTCTTGATTGTTTATACTTTTACCGACATACATTAAATCGGCGACCATCAAAACGATAGCCGCCTCAATAGTCTGAATTGTTAGTTATCAATTATAATTCTGTTTTTGACTTGTTTTATTTTACAAAATTTTTGTTATTTATGCAAGTGAAAGTACTAGTTTTCTGCTATCAAGAAGTTACATGCTGCCGCTCAACTATAGCAGCGTTAATTTGAGAATAAAAATCTTCTTTAGATTGATTGTTAATGTTAATGTTAGAGCCTGAATTATGCATTTTCACTTGATTGTCACACACATTCAAGGAATAAACCGCATCATTAACTATTGCAAACCTTCCTTGCGGTCCACTTAGGATTGTGTATGTACCATCTTCATTAGCTTTCGCAAATACAAAGAATTTATCTCCGGGTTTCATTAGAGGGTCATCGGCAATTTCATATATTTTCTTTTCTTTCTCGTCAATTTTACCTGTCATTACTATACGAACCGTTCCATCCTTTTTTCCAAATAAAGAATCCTGTATTTCAGCCGTGAAAACAGTCAGGTCAACCCCATAATCTTTATATTTATGATTGGATTCCCACCCTGTAACTGATATATACGCCGCCAAATCGCAGTTTTCTGTAAGCTCTGAAACATCTTCATAATTGTATGCCCAGCTTGCATTGAGATATACTTTTTTATATTTGCTATAATCCTCTGTATCTGAAGCTTTTCTCAAGCCAAGAGTTGAAATAAAAACAATCACAATTGTAAAAACAGCAATAATAGCTATCTGTAATTTCTTCATATAGCTCACCTCATTTATAATATGATTAAGTTTTAATACTTTGCATTAACGCCATTAACATCATCAGTTTGCGGAACGGTTAATCCATATGTTCCGTAACGGCTATTTGTACCAAAAGTATAACCATTCATAATTGTTCTGTTGTTTCCATAATCAGCTAACCCAAAAACATGTCCCATTTCATGGACAACAACCGATTGTAGTGCTCCGTCATTGTTCCAAGTGCTTGTGTAGGCTCTGTTTATGGTAACCGTTTGTGAATTCACATAATACGGGTATGAAGTGCTATAATTTGTATTTGTTACTCCGTCCCAAGTGACCTCGGAAATATTTCCGACGCTCATATACACGTTGAATCCCGAGCCCGGATTGTTAGAATAATGTAAAATCTGTGCTTCTGTGGTTTTTGCTCTCCAAGCACTTGCACCACCGGAAAAGAAAGACACACCCCTTGGATCAGTCCAATTATCATAATAGTAATATATATTTGGATTTCTATGCCTAAAAACTAATGTAGCATATGCATACGTAGACAATGGAATACTTATGAGAATACCGAGTATTGCAAAAGCAATAACCACCATTTTTATAGAAGTCTTTTTCATTTTTATTCCTCCACTTAATGAAAATCATTAAAACGATAATATAATATTAGCGCATAAGCCACAGGAGAAATGCATATGGCTTATGCGCTTAGTAAGCAGAAAATTAAACACCTATTTATTTTTGATTTAATTTTGCCTATTTTAATAGCATATAAGCCAATCCCGCTAAAGTAAAGAAAAATTAATTTCATTATACCTACCCCCTCAAAATAAAAATGTGCAAATCACTCCACACAGAGTAACTTGCACATTATAAATTTATCTACTCTTTCAACATAATGGTTTGTCGAAATTATTGCAAGCCATCTGTCTGTTTTTATTATATTATAAAAACTTATATTTTGTCAATAAAATACAAAGCTTTTGATTTTTTATATTTACACAAAATAGCCATCGTTTGCATTATCTGTAACATTTCGAGCAAAAGCTCTCCCCTGCGCCGCTGTAATCAATTCCGAAATACTCGGCGATACTTGCGGAAATATCGGCATAGGTCTTTCGAATACCGAGATTTTCAGGCTTGATCTTCTTACCGTAAACCACAAGCGGAATATACTCCCTTGTATGATCAGTGCTGTTGTCGCCCGGGTCGCAGCCGTGGTCTGCCGTAATGATAAGAATGTCGTCATCCCGCATTTTCTCCGTAAAAGACGGAAGCCATTTATCAAACTTCGAAAAAGCACGGGCATAGCCGTCAATATCCTGCCTGTGCCCATAGAGCATATCGAAATCGACAAGATTTGTAAAGCAAAGCCCCTCAAAATCCATTGAAACAGCTTCCAAAGTCCTTTCCATTCCCTCTTTATTAGAATGTGTGAACACGTGTTCCGTAATGCCACGGGATGCGAAAATATCATATATTTTACCTATCGCATAAACTGCTTTGCCGTTGCCTGAAAGCATATCCAATAATGTAGGCTTCGGCGGCTCAAGTGAAAAATCGTGGCGGTTTGCCGTTCTTATAAACTCGCCGTCCCTTTTAACAAACGGTCTTGCAATTACCCTGCCGACTGCATTTTTACCGCATAAAATTTTGCGTGCGATTTTACAGTATTCATAAAGTGCTTCAAGCGGTACAACTTCTTCGTCCGCCGCAATTTGAAATACGCTGTCTGCCGAGGTATAGACAATAAGCTTGCCCGTTTTTATATGCTCGTCGCCGTAATCCTTGATAACCTGCGTACCCGAATACGGTTTATTACAAAGAACTCCCCTACCCGTTTTTACGGAAAACTCATCGATAATAGCCTTCGGGAAGCCGTCGGGATAAGTCGGCATAGGCTTTTTTGATATAACGCCTGCAATTTCCCAATGCCCTGTTGTAGTGTCCTTGCCCCGTGAGAGCTCGGCACATTTTCCGACAGCCGCCAACGGTGCTTCGGTCTGTTCGAGATAATCACAGCCTGCGATATTACCTATACCCATTTTCAGCATATTTTCAGCCGAAAACTCAGGCGACGCCGATATTCTTTTTAACGTGTTGCAATCGTAATCGCCGAATTCCGAAGCGTCGGGAAGCATACCCACGCCGCAGGAATCAAGCACAATTAAAAACACTCTTTTTGACATAAAATCATTTCCTTATAAAAGATTTCCCTGCTTGACCGCTTTAACAATTCGGCTTGTTCCGAGCCTTGATGCGCCGAGCTTTATAAACTCTTCCGCATCCTCAACGGAAGATATTCCGCCTGCCGCCTTGATTTTTGTATCGCCCGTAACATTAGCCTTGAAAAGCTCAATATCGTGCTTTGTCGCACCCGAAACAGAAAAGCCCGTTGAGGTCTTAATATAATCGGCATCGGACTTTGAAACAATTTGACACATCTTGATTTTTTCGTCATCTGTCAAAAGGCAGGTTTCGATAATAACCTTTAACAGCTTTCCGTTACACGCTTTTTTGACCTCGTTTATTTCCGATAATATATCGTCATATTTTTTATCCTTGAGCCAACCGATATTTATTACCATATCAATTTCATCAGCACCGTTTTCGACTGCATCACGTGCTTCAAAGCATTTTGCCGCCGTCGTGGAATATCCGTTCGGGAAGCCGATTACCGTGCAAACTGCCGTTTTGTCGCCGACAAACTCCTTTGCTTCTTTGACATAACAAGCAGGTATGCAAACCGATGCAGTACCGTATTTAATCGCATCTGTGCAGGTTTCTTTAATTTCGTCAAGCGTTGCCGTCTGTGACAAAAGTGTGTGGTCGCATTTTGAAAGTATATCCTTGATATTCATAGTATTCTCCTATATAAAGAAAAAGCCTTTGCCTTTTCAGATTTTATAAATTCATTGTAGCATAATTTTGTGAAATTTACAATTTAATTGTGATGTGAGCAGGTTGCGACCGATGATAAATTATATGAAACGGTATTAGAATTTTCGCACACTCCCCGATAGAGCAGAAGCACAAATTGAATTTGATATACCACACGGTAGGGCGGTGGCTTGCTGCCACCGTGGTAATTGACGTATATATAACGGCTAACGGCTGTTAGCAAATTTAATTCAATATTATACCGTAGGGACAGGGCTTGCCCCTGTCCGCAATAAATTTCATATAAAATCAAATCAACGGACAACCGCAAGGGTTGTCCCTACGGATTGTTTGTGTATTTTATGTCATTGTAGCCAAAATTATCATATATCAACAGCAATCCAACGGCAGGAGCAAGCCCCTGCCCTACCACGTTGGATATTAATTTCACATTTACAGACAACCGCATTTTCATTATTTTTTTGTGATTTACCTCACTTTGTTCGGCGTGATATTTTTACTTTCGCAAAAGTGATATTGCGACTTCGTCGCAGTGATATTCTATTCGCCTCTTTAACTGCCGTAAGGCAATATCACTCGGCTGAAAGCCGTATATCACTGCGAAGCAATAGAACTCGCC
>SAMEA104315423__coassemble_1986_pt1 | contig 21443 bp, 15 predicted proteins | sample SAMEA104315423__metabat2_low_PE_002 | metagenome-assembled genome bin SAMEA104315423 (sample SAMEA104315423) | gut metagenome | biome: Monkey gut; feature: monkey-associated habitat; material: faeces | place: China | collected 2013 | reverse complement strand
GGAATTTCAGGGTTTCCTTTTTCTTAAGTCGTTGTTTAATTTTCAAGGTCCGTGCGCTTTCTTTTCAGCGTTTCGGTTTTGCCCTCTCGCCTTAGCGCTTGAATATAATAACAAAACGAGCGACAAATGTCAACACTTATTTTCAAAAAATATCACCTTTTTATAAACGCCCCCGGGTGTTCGCTTTTGCTTTGGTTTTTGTGTATAAAAACTTGCCTGTTTACCCGTTTTTTATATATACATTTTCCCTCGTAAGCCTATTTTTGACAAGCGTATTGAAAATTGCTATATTTAGTATTATAATATACAAAAATAAAAGATTTTGAGAAGGGCAGTTTTTATGCTTTCAAATGATAATTCAGCAATCCGAAAAATGCGTGATTTTTTCAATACGGAAAAGTTTATGCTCATCGTTTTTGCGATTGCCTGCCTGATAACGTTATTTAAGATAGAGGTTATCGGCGTTCTTATTTTTATTCTTATAATATCATTCTTGCTTGTTGTGTGCGACGACCTTATGCCGACCACGCTGCCGTTTTTGCTGCTTTGCGAGACGGTAATTAAGCTCTATGACTCCTACGACATATTCATAAAGCTTTTGTGGTTTGCCGTCCCCGTCGTTTCGGCGCTGATTTTTCACTTTATATATTACAGGCGAAAAATCGTAATCGGCTCCGCCTTCAAGTCAATGCTGTTCGTTTCGGCTGCGGTAACGCTCGGCGGCTGCGGCTTTATTTCGAAGGAAGCGTATTTCAGCCTTGTTTCCTTTTATTATGTATTCGGCTTGGGCTTCGGTATGCTTTTCATTTACGTTCTCTTATGCACATATCTCAACACGGAGCGTACATACTCGTTAAAAGATAAGCTGTCCGACACAATGATTTATATGGGTCTTTTCGCAGTATATATGATTATTGAGTTCTATCTTGCGAACATTCCCGAAGTTATGCAGACTAAGGGCATTATTTATATGCAATGGAGAAATAACATTTCCACATATTTAATGCTTGCAATGCCGTTTGTCGCATTCAAGGCAATCAAGCGACCGTCCTACATTTTCCTTGCGTTGCTTTTCTATTGCTGTATATTGCTTGCAGGCTCAAGAGGCGGTCTTATATTCGGCGGAATTGAATTGCTGATGACAATGAGTATTCTCATAGGTCTTGACAAGCGTCACCGCTGGACCTTTATTTCGATCGGATTGGGTATCGTGCTTGCGATTGCGCTGTTCTTTGAGGACTTTTACGGCTTCTTCGGTGCGACGTTCGACAGACTTATAATGGGCATATCGGGAGCCGAAAAGGAAGTAAGACTTCAATTATTTGAAAGAGCGTTCCGGGACTTTAACAACAATCCGATATTCGGAACGGGTCTTGCCTATATGGGCAACAGAGACGTGCACCCGTCGGCGAAGTTTGCTCTTTGCTGGTATCACTGTGAGCCGCTTCAGATTATGGGAAGCCTCGGCATTGTCGGAATAATCGCCTATGCAAATCAGCTTTTCGATAGGTTTGTTATTCTTCTTAAAAAGAAAACCATATTCAGCGTCACGGTACTTGTATCTTATGTTGGACTTGAAATGATGTCGATTGTAAATCCCGGCATTTTCTGTCCGCTGCCGTATCTGTTCCTTATTATTCTTATGCTTGCGATTGTTGAGCAGGTAAACAAAACGGAAAGCGTTAAATCCCTTGAAAACGATATTCAGTTAAATCAAGTTACAGCGGAAAGCACCGACGAAGAGGACTTGATTTACGAGGACAGATAATTTTAAATCTAAAAAAACGGCTTGGAGATCAAATTGATTTCCAAGCCGTTATATTTTTGTTCTTAGTCAAGGAAGTCCTTGAGCTTTTTACTTCTTGACGGATGACGAAGCTTACGTAAAGCCTTAGCCTCAATCTGACGAATACGCTCACGGGTTACTCCGAAGGTGCTTCCGACCTCCTCAAGAGTTCTCGGGTGTCCGTCCTCAAGACCGAAACGAAGTCTTAAAACCATAGCTTCTCTGTCCGTAAGGGTGTTGAGAACCTCCTCAAGCTGCTCTTTAAGGAGAAGCATTGAAGCGGCATCAGCGGGTGCGAGTGCGTCATCGTCGGGAATGAAGTCTCCGAGGTGGCTGTCCTCCTCCTCGCCTATCGGGGTTTCAAGAGAAACAGGCTCCTGTGCGACACGTAGGATTTCTCTAACCTTTTCAACGGGCATATTGAGAACGTCTGCAATTTCCTCCGCACTCGGGTCTCTGCCGTTTTGGTGGAGAAGCTGACTGTTTGTCTTTTTAACCTTGTTGATAGTTTCAACCATATGAACGGGGATACGGATAGTTCTTGCCTGATCCGCAATAGCTCTTGTGATAGCCTGTCTTATCCACCATGTAGCGTAGGTCGAAAACTTAAAGCCCTTTGTATAGTCGAATTTTTCAACAGCCTTGATAAGACCGAGATTGCCCTCCTGAATCAAATCGAGGAACTGCATACCTCTGCCGACATATCTCTTTGCAATGCTGACAACAAGACGAAGGTTAGCCTCGGCAAGTCTTTGCTTTGCACGGGTGTCGTCGTCCGCAATTCTCATAGCAAGGTCGATTTCCTCCTCGGGTGTGAGAAGCGGAACACGGCCTATTTCTTTAAGATAAACCTTTACCGGATCGTCGATTGCAGCGACAGCCGCATCAACAGTTTCGGTAGCCTCCTGTCCCTTAGGAAGCGAAACGTCAAAATCAGCCGAGTCAAGCTCAAGGTCAAAGTCGTCGATAATCTCAATGTTGAGAGACTCAAGATTTTCATAAACCTTTTCAAGCTCCTCCATATCGAGATCGCTTTCGATCATAGCGGTATCGATTTCCTGAGTTGTAACCTTACCTGCGATTTTACCCTTTTCGATAAGCTCGGCTATCGGATTCTTCTTCTCTGTTGTGTTTTCCATAATTTCTCCTTCACTTTTACACATCATCATTAGATTTTGTTCTATCCTTAAAAATATTAAGAAAATCTTTGTCTGACAGCTCCGACGGATTTGAATACGCCGATTTGTCCTTTTCCTGCTTGATTACCCTTATGCAGTCAAGGCACTCATTCACGGAATTACTCAAATTCTGCGTCAAGGTTGCAATTCTTGCAACGGCTGACATCTCATCATCGGAAAAATACGGAGTCAAAAACGATAAATCTATCGGCTTGCCCTCGGAAAGTCTTTCCGTTAAAACAGAAAACACCTTTCTGTTAAAGTCCGTGACAAAATCGTCTTTGGAAACCTCGTCCTTAAGCTGTTTATAATAACTCGGATTGTTAATAAGCGAAGCTATCAAAGTTTCTTCGGCAGACGCCGCATGGAGATTATCCGGTCTTTGTGCGTTCACTATATTTATAACATCCTTGCGATTATCAAGTGATTTTTGTACCTCTTTCATCTGCTCGGTCTTTTCTATGCGTGAAAGAGCCTTTCTGTTTTTTGCAATTTCGCTTAAAATTGCTTCTTTCCTTACGGAAAGCTCGTCGGCAAGCTTTGAAGCGTAAATATCAACCTCAATCGGACTTGATACCCTTGCCAAAACCTTTGCGGCATCCTGCATAAAGCCGACCTTTCCGTCTGCGGTTGAAAGTGAGTATTTCTCCCTTTGCCGCATAAGCTTGTATTCGGTATCATTGGACGCTTTTTCGATAAGCTCACGAAAACGCTCCGGTCCGTACTTTTTGATTATTTCGTCGGGGTCTTTTCCGCCCTGCATATTTATAACCTTTGTTTTAAGGGTCGTGTTTGCAAAAATTCCGAGTGCCTTTTGCACCGCCTTTTGACCTGCCTCGTCGGAGTCATAGCAAAGGAGTATCTCGCTCGCATAGCGTGACAAAACCTGTGCCTGCTCCTGCGTCAGAGCCGTACCCAAAGCCGCAACGGCATTTGTAAAGCCTGCCTGATGAAGCATTACGACGTCGATATTGCCCTCGCAGAGTATCAGCGTATCGGTGTTGGTTTTTCTCGCATGGTTGAGAGCGAAAATTTCCCTGCCCTTTTTGTAAACAAGCGTATCGGCAGAGTTTACGTATTTCGCCTTATCCTCTTCGTTCAAGCGTCTGCCCGAAAAAGCGATAACGTTGCCTCTGACGTCGATAATCGGGAACATAAGGCGGTTTACAAATCTGTCATAATAATTCCCTTTTTGGCTTTTTCCGAGCAAATTAGCCTCGTAAAGCTCCTTATCGGTAAAGCCTAATTGATTAAGGTGCTCACGCAAGGCACTCCAACCCTCGGGAGCATAGCCTATGCCGAACTTTTTTACAGTTTCCTTTGTAAGCTGTCTGTAATTGCAATATTCTCTTGCAATCTTGCCCTCGTTTGAAAAGAGCATTTTATAGTAAAATCTTGCCGCCTCACGGTTAGCCTCATACATTCTCATTCTGCGGCGTGAAAGTCCGTTGTCGTAATTGTCCTCGGGCAAGGACATTCCGCATTTGTCGCAGAGGAATTTAACCGCCTCGGCATAATCGAGATTTTCGATATTCTTAATAAAGGTAACTACATCTCCGCCGTTTCCGCAACCGAAGCAATAGTAGGATTGCGTTTCGGGGTAGACGTAAAAAGATGGTGTTTTCTCATTGTGAAACGGGCATAGTCCGCCGAGAAGCTTACCCTTTCTTTTAAGCGTTACATAGGAGGAAACTATACTTTCAATATCACATCTCTGACGAAGTTCTGAAAGAAAAGCGTCATCAAAAGCCATATAAAATCCTCCTTTTTACAAATTCAATATATCTTAATACATCCAAGCGGTCGGTATGAACAATTCATTGTATATCTTCAGCACATAGCCGTCGGACATACTCGCAACATAGTCGCAAGCCGCACGCTCTCTCCCCTCTGACTCGACAACCTTTTTGTAGAACTCGGGAAGCGAGTCGGGGTTTTCAACAAAATAGCCGTAAAGATTTTTGATAAGAGCCTCCGCCTTATGTTCCTCGCCCTTACACTTTACGTTGGTATAAACATTCTTAAACATAAATTTGTGAAGCTCGTCAAACGGCTGCTTGATTTCGGGTGCAAGCCTTAAATCGTCCGAGCTGTTTTCAATCGCCGACACAACAAGGGTGTTTATCCTTTTCGACTTGCTGTCGCCCAACACGTCGGTAATGCTCTTCGGAATATCGCTTTCGGATAAAACGCCTGCACGGATAGCATCGTCAATGTCGTGATTTATATAGGCAATTCTGTCGGCTAATTTTACAATTCTGCCCTCAAGCGTATCAGCCTCTTTGCCGATTGTGTGGCAGAGAATACCGTCTCTGACCTCATATGTAAGATTGAGCCCGTCGCCGTTTTTTTCGAGCTTATCAACAACTCGCAGGCTCTGCTCAAAATGACGAAAGCCCGTGGGAAAAACGTCGTTCAAAGCCCTCTCGCCTGCGTGACCGAACGGAGTGTGCCCGAGGTCGTGTCCGAGCGCAATAGCCTCCGTCAAATCCTCATTGAGCCTCAAAGCCCTTGAAATAGTCCTTGCAATCTGCGAAACCTCAAGAGTATGGGTAAGGCGTGTCCTGTAATGGTCGCCCTCGGGAGAAAGAAACACCTGTGTTTTATGCTTCAAGCGTCTGAAAGAGTTTGAGTGGATTATCCTGTCCCTGTCACGCTGGAAGCAGGTTCTTATATCACATTCCTCAATAGGCGTAATTCTGCCCTTGCTGTTTTCGGAAAGTGCGGCATACTCACTCAAGGTTTGCTTCTCAATAAGCTGTGTATGTTCCCTTATAAGCACGGTTTCTCTCCTCTCAAAAAATACTCACTAATACTTTATACGCACAAAAAATGCAAATTCCCCTGTTTTACTCGAAAATTTTTACTAAACGGCTGAAAATTTTTCGCCGAGCCTCTGCGGCATAACCTTTCCGTTTGTTGCTTCGAAAATTGCGGAGGATAATTTTCCCTCGTTTTCTCCGACAATCGTATAATAAACCTCAACCTTATCGGTAAACTGCGTATCGGTTATTTTTCCGCCGTTAGCCGCTATAATCGGGGTAATTTTTCCGTAAAGCGTATAGTCGCACTCGGCTTTCATTTCACTGCAAAGCGACATTGTGATAATCTCGCCTGCATCAAGTGCAATTTTCGCACCGTGAGAATAAGCACGGACAAGTCCGCCTCCGCCCAAGAGTATTCCGCCGAAATACCTTGTTACGACAACGCAAACATCAACCGTTTGGCTCTTTTCAAGCACGTCGAGCACGGGTATTCCTGCCGTTCCCTGCGGCTCGCCGTCGTCGGAATAGCGTTTAATACCGCCGTCCTTTAATATGTAGGCGTAAACATTATGCTTTGCGTCCCAATGCTTCTGCTTTATCCTTGAAATAAAAGCGTTTGCCTCCTCAACCGTCTTGACGGGACAGGCATAGCCGATAAACCTTGAACGCTTTTCGGTAAATTCATCATACGCCTCTTTGTGTACCGTTTTGTACCCATTCATATTTACGCCTCCTGTCTTATATAAAAATATAAATCAAAAAGCGGCACACAAAGTACCGCTTTCTAATGATATCAGTCTTATTTGTTGTTAAGATTATATCTCTTATTGAATCTGTCAACTCGTCCGCCTGTATCAACAAGCTTCTGCTTGCCTGTAAAGAACGGATGACAATTTGAGCAAATATCAACACGAATGTCTTCCTTAGTTGAAGAAGTTTCAAATGTAGCACCGCAAGCGCACTTTACTGTTGTGGGCTTGTATTCGGGATGAATTCCGTCTTTCATTAACTGTCACCTCTTTCGATTACCTAAAGTACTTAATGCATAGCGTATGAAATGATAACACAAAGTGTACAAAAATGCAAGTGGTTTTTTGAAAAAAACGCAAAATCAGATAATTTTTTCTTCTCCGAGGCAGAAAGAGTAAATTGCAAGCTCCTTAACTTCGGTAGAAAAGGTCTGTTCCGCCGCCGTTTTATACACCTCAAGCTGTTTTCTGTAACGCTCGCAAAGCTCGTCCATATTGTCAACCCTGTCGGTCTTATAATCGAGCACGACAAGCTTTCCGTCCTCAAAGAACGCACAGTCGATAACGCCCTGAATTAAAACACGCTCCTGCTTATATACAGCCTCTTCGCTGTCCGAAACAACGTCAAGCGGCAGGAAAACGGTAAATTTCTGTTCTCTTAAAACCCTGTCGGATTTTTCTATACGCTTATAAAGGTCGCTGTCAAAGAAGCGTGCAAGCGTTTTTCTGTCAAGCGACTGTGCCTGCTCGGGCGTTAAAAGCTTATTTCCGACAAGACGCTCACATTCCGAGTCAATATCGTTCTTTGCCGCCTTGAAATCGCACACCTCCATAAAGCGATGCATTGCTGTTCCTTTTTCGGCGGCGGTCAATTTTCCGTTCTTCGCAAACGACGGCTTATCGGTTATATAAAATTCCGTCTCATTTTGTGCTCGGTTAAGCTCGGAAGCAGACATCTTGGTCGAATAGTCGGAAAGCGGCACAAATTCGTATTCGTACTCGGCACGTCTTTTAATCTCGGCAACCGTTTCGCTGTCAGGCTTTGCCGTGCGCTTGATTTTATCGTGCTCCTGTTCCTCTGCTTGCTCCTTTGGCTCGGTTACAATATCAAGGTTGAGGTTGAGCTTGAAATCGACTCCGACGTCAAAACCACCCTTATAGCCCACGTAATTACGCAGCTTTCCGGCGTTGGGATGGCGGAAGAAGCCCATAAGCAGATATTTTAAGAAGCCCGAATTTTTTTCGGTTGCAACGCTGTCGATTTGCTCTTCAAAGCAATTTGCACTTAAAGCGGTTGCGGCATTTGTAAGATTGCCGACAGTACCCGTTATGATAAGACGTTCCTTTGCCCTTGTCATTGCAACATAGAGCGCACGCAGAGACTCAGAGCAATCGTCAAGCGACTGTATATATTTTGTCGCCTCATACTGAATAGTGGAATACTTACGGTAGGTTGACCTGTCGTAAAATCTAAGTCCTATTCCAGTCCGCCTGTTTACGGCAAGCTCGCTGTTATTGTTAGGTAGCGGCGCTCCTGTATCTGCAAGAATTACAATCGGAAATTCAAGTCCCTTACTCTTATGCACGGACATAATTCTTACAACATTTGCGTTTTCGCTCACATTCGTTGCAGGCTTGAAATCGGACTCGCTTTTTTTCATTCGTTCGATAAATCGCATAAATCCGGGTAGACCGCTGTTGCCGTTCTCCTCATAGCTCTGCGCATACTCCGTCAAGAGCATCAAATTAAGCTTTCGCATTTCTCCGTTGCTCATTGCGCTGACAACAGAGAGATAGCCTGTACGCTCATATATCGTTCTTATTAAATCGCCGACGCTCAACACGGTGCTGAGCTTTTTGTAATCGTCATACTCCTTAACGAAATTCTTACACTTTTCGTCCTCGGATTTTCTTATAAGCTTATAAAGATCTCCTTTTCTGTCTGCAATTCTGAGCTTTGCAATATCATCTGCGGTAAAGCCGAAAATCGGAGACATCAAGGCGCTTAAAAGCGGCACGTCCTGCAAGGGATTGTCGATAATCGACAAAAGCGAAAGCATTACCGATACCTCCGGATTTTTGAAAAAGCCCTTATCGCTTTCAAAATACGCCGATATTCCCCTGCTTCTAAGCTCTCTGACAATTACGGGTCCCTGCTTGTTTTTCCGCAAAAGAATACAAATATCCTTTTTTTCGGCACGCCGCATACTCTCGCTGTCGGGGTCATAAACCTCTCCAAAGCGAAGCAATTCTTCTATCTTATCGGCAACGAAGTCTATTTCTGAGGTCTCTTTTTTGCCTATTTTCTCCTTGTCAAGAACATACATTTCAACCTTCGGAATATCTGTTTCGGGATAAGTCGCCCCCGCCTTTAACGATTCCTTTTCGTCATAGATAATATTTCCCGTATGCTCGTTCATAAGCTTTCTGAAAATATAGTTTGAGCCCTCAAGAACTTCTTTTCTGCTTCTGAAATTTTTATCAAGACTTACAAAAATCCTTTTAGGGTCTGTCGATTGCTTTTGTTTTTTAATTCTGTTAAGGAAAATTTCGGGCATCGCAAGACGGAAGCCGTAAATTGCCTGCTTTACGTCGCCGACAACGAACAGGTTTGTTTCGTCCTTTGAAAGAGCCGAAAAGATTGTGTCCTGCGTGGAGTTGGTGTCCTGATACTCGTCAATTAAAATTTCGTCGTATTTTTCACGAAGCTCTCTTGCAATGTCCGTATATTCTCCGTTTTCTACAAGCAAATTGAGTGCAAGGTGCGTTACGTCTTCAAAGGCAAGCACATTTATCTCCGCCTTTTTTTGAGCATAACGCTCTCTGTACGCCATAATAATTTTTATAAGCTCCGGTACAACCACCGAAAACTCCGAAATGTCATTTATAAAGTCATTTTCGTCTGCGCATATGCACGAAGCAACATCCGTAATAATATCCTTTGCGCTGTCCCTGAGAGCCTTTGCGTAAATGCGTTCGTACATCCCCGCCGTACTCTTTGGAAATGAGGACGGATATCTTGCGAATTTTATCGTTCGGGAAAGAGTGTACAGCTCATGCCACGCCTTTTTCTCTGCTGCATCCTTAATGCTTTGCGCCTGTACCTCTTCTTCCGAAAGCAACGGCAAAAGCTTGTCAAGCTCGGGAATATCCCTGACCAAATCGATACCGTAATTTAACTGCTTTATTGCATAAGAGCTGTATCTTACCGCCTTTTCAAGCAATATTTCGCCGAACACGGTATCCTGCGGATTTTTCTCCTGCGTATAGCTCTGCGATATTTCCTCAAGCCATTTTTCGGGATAAGGATATGAATTTGCATACTTATTAAGCTTTTTTATACTCTCTGAAAGCGTTTTATCGTTCTTTTCACAGCCAAGATCCTTCAAAAGACGGTCAAACAATTCTCTTTCGCCCTCATATGCCTCCTCGATTACCTCATCAAGTGCCTCGTCGGAAAGCATATCCGCCTCGCTTTCGTCAAGCAGACGAAAATCGGGTGTGATTTTCAGCCTATGGAAATTATCCTTGACAAGAGAGTTGAAATATTGGTCCATTGTGCAAATCTCGGCAAGAGGCAGCATTGCCTGCTGACGTTGGAGAAAAACGTTTGTAGGGTCCTCTGCGATTTTCTTTTCGAGTGCAACGCCGAGCCTTTGGTGCATCTCATTGGCAGCCGCCCTTGTAAACGTTACAATTAAAAGCCTGTCAATGGAAACGGGGTTGTCCTCACGCAAAAGCTTGTTTATGATACGCTTGACAAGCACAAAGGTTTTTCCCGAGCCTGCCGCCGCAGAAACGATAAGGCTGCCGTCGGTCTCAATCGCCTTTTTCTGTTCGGGCGTTAAAGGTTTATCAGCCATTTTCTTCCTCCTCGTTTCTCAAAATCTCAATTATCTCATTATCCTTGCCCTCAGCGATTTTACGGTAGCTGTCGCCGTCCTCAAACCCGCAAACTGCCGAATAATCACAATACTCGCAAACGTTTTCCTTAGCGGGTAAAACAGGAATTTCGCCTTTGTGGAGATTGAGTGCCATCTGTTTTAATATCATATCTATTTTTCTTTTAAGTCTAACAAAATCTTCAGCCTTTATAAGCTTGCTGCGATAGTCAAACGCACCGCTTTTTGTTAAGGTTACAGGGATAAACCAGCCGTTTACGTCGTGCTCCATACCCTTGATAATATCAATATCGTCTACGATTATGCCACTCATTCGGTTGGATTTGAGCACCTTATCGGTAATATCCTGCTCGCTTGCGTATCTGTCAAGATCCGACGCCGCAGCCTTAGCAGGCATATAAAGCACACCGCTCGGAATAATATCGCCGTATTTTTTCTTTCCGTTTTTTTCGATAGCGAAAAGATATATAAGCATCTGCGTACTCAAGCCGCTTACAACATCGCTTAAATTGAACGTCTTGCCGCCCGATTTGTAATCGACTACACGAAGATATTTTTTGCCGTTTTTCTCCATTGTGTCAACCCTGTCAACGCTTCCGCTTACGCTGAGCGTTCCTCCGTCGGAAAGAGGTAATTCATAAGGCTCAATATCTGCGCCGTAGCTTATGGGAAGCTCAAAATCGGCAGGTGCAAAATCGCTGACCTTGAATTCCTCAACCATCTTTGACAGGGCAAAAAATATCTGCTCTGAAATCGAATTATACTGCTTCATAAAGCGTTTTGATTTCGACTGCGCACCGCCCATTTTTTCCTCGAGATAATCGTCCATAATTTCGGAAATTCTCTTTTTCAACACTTCCGGCGATGCTTCAATCAACTTCTGCTTTGGGAATTCATCGAGAATTATCTCAAACACCTTATGTATAAGGCTTCCGCTTATTGCAGGGTCAACCTGTGCTTCCTTTCGAGGCTTCGCATAAATGCCGTACTTGCAGAAATATTGGAACGGGCATTTGTAATATACCTCCGTCTTTGAAGCGGAAAGGTGCATATTCTTCCCGAAAAGCTCGGTTGCGATTTCGCCGCTGTCAATTCTCTCATCTCGTTTATCGGCAGAATTTTCAAGCGTTTGAAGCCTTCCCCTGTTTACGTCGTCGGATTGCAAATACTCCCGAAGCGACGCCGTAAGCTCCGTGTCCTCGTTGTAGCCTTTTGCGTACATTTCAAACGCCGAAGCCTCGCTTTCGATTTTTTCAAGCGGAGGGATATTTTCATATTCCTCAACCTCTGCCGACGGGAATATCCTACAAATTTCACGCACGATTTGCGACGGTGCCATACTCGCCCCCATATAATCGGCGTCGCAATAGGACACAAAAAGTCCCTCGCTCGCCGTTATCAAGGAACGGTAGGCTATATATTTTTCTTCGGTTAATTTGTAATCGGCTGTTTCGGCAAGCTCAATGCCCGACAGTTTAAGCTCCGTTCTGTCCTTGTCGCTCAAAAGTCCCTGCGTAGGAGGATTAAGCGGAAATTCGCCGTCGTTTGCGCCAACGATAAACACATATTTTTTCTGCGGCATTCTCGCCCTGTCCGCCGCCGAAAGCGTAACTGCATCGATAGCCTTAGGAACGCTTCCGAAGTCGCTGACGCTTAACAAAATATTGAAAAGCTCATAAAAACGCTTGTCGGAAATATTGCTTTGCTTACAGGTGTTCCACAGCTTGTCAAGCATATCGATAACAAGCCGCCACACCGCATCCTGCTCCTGAGAAAGTGCGGTTTTTCCGCCCTTCAAGAGCTCGTCCGAAAGGCGTTTTAGTTTTTTATCAATAGAATTTTTTATAAGATAGTCGTATATTACCTCGGCTTTTTTCTCGTTTTCAGCCTGTGAAAAATCATCCTTAAAGGCAAGAACGGGTGCTATCGCCTTTGCCCTTAAAGAATTAAGATAACGAAGCGTATTCCTGTCAAAATCACTTAGCTTATAGCCGAAGCCGCTTGGATTTTCGGTGAAATCATTACGCCATTGCGCCGAGCTTATGCGCCAAACAAACGCATAGTTTTCAATTCTTGATATTTCATCTGCGGTAAGGCACGAAAGTCCCGTCTTTAAGTGCCCCATAAGAACGTCGGTGTTCAAGCCGTTGCAGGCAATCTCCAAAAGAGACGTGAGATATGCCGCCAGCGGCTCGTTTGCAACAGCCTGCCGTGCATCCTCATAAAACGGCACTCCGTATCTCTTGAACGCCGAGGAAAGCTCCTTATCGTAAGAGCCCTCACTTCTCTGAAGCACGGCAATATCACGGCAACGAATATTTTTTTCACGCATAAGGCGTTTAATGCTCATTGCGACAAATTCACATTCATCGGCCTTGTTTGGTGCGGAAACGATTTTAATTTTACCGTCGCAAGGAACGTCCGACACGGTAAATTCAGGGGAAAAAGCACCGTCTGAAAGGCTTTTGAAAACATCATTATCAACAAAATCCGCTTCAACATATTTAATCGGAGCGATTTTCACAGAGCTTTTATTGGCAAGGCTCTTGAGCAGCTCAACCTGTCTGTTGTTGTTGGCAAAGAGAGAATAGCCGTCCTTGCCGCCGTCCGAGTCAAAGGTTATGTAGGTCTGCGGCGACTGTGAAATAATTTTCTCCACGACGGCGTATTCCTGCTTTGTAAAACGTGTAAAGCCGTCTATTGCCACAATCTTATCCTCAAAATATCGGTAGTCCGAAAGCACCGAGGAAAGACGTGTAAGCTTATCGTCGGTGTTGTAGTAGGATTTTTCGAGCATTGTGTTGTAAAGCGAAAGAATCATAACAAGCTCGTCAAGCTTTGATTTAAGCGACGAAGCTTTTGCGTTTTTTGAAAACTCGTCAAGACTGTCAACGGAGACAGTCCATTGCTTTAATTCTGTCGCAAAGGACACAAGCTCCGCTATAAGCTGCGGTCTTGCGGTGTATTTTCTGTAAATTTGAAGCTTATCCCCAAGCTTTTCGAGAGCAAGGCTCATTGTCATCATTTTAACGCCGTCATCAGCCTCGGGTTTTTCCTCGGGGTCTGCGTGCTCTGAAAGTATCAGCTGTGCAAGTCTCGTCATACTCAAGACGTCAACAAAAAGCATATTTTGAGCGCCGACCAAATCAAGCATTGATTTTTCGGTTTCATAAGAAAACTGCTCGGGGACAATGATTATGCACCTTTCCCCGTTTTTTGCCCTTTCGGCAACAAGCTGTCTGACGTATTCGGTTTTAACAAACGGTGTCTTGCCGAGAATAAGATTTAACATTTTTAATTTCCTTTGCTTAATAAAGCTCGTATATTTTTGCGCCGTGCGGATTTACCGTAACGTTAAGCTTATTATTAACCCTGCCGACATTTTCCTTTTTCCATAAATCACGAAGCGTATGCTCGCCCGATATACCCAATTCCTCTAAGTCTACGGCAATTTCACGCTCTGCTTCATCGGCGTTAAACACAGCGATAACAGGATTTTCCCTCGCCGATACCGACTGCCACACAATCGTTTTTCCGTCGTCAAAAACAGGCTTTGCGGAATGTGAGTTTTGATTTATGTCAAGAATTTCCTCATTGGTTATCAAAGAGAGCGTCCACTCGTCGTTGTTTCGCATTTCTCCTCCGAACATAAGCGGAGAACGGAAGATGCTCCAAAGCGTCATAAGGGTAATTTGCTCGTCCTTTGTAAACTGCGTGTATCTGTTCTGCGGACCGTGACAGGTGCCGTTTACAGAAATATTTCCAAGCGGCAGCATATCACAGTCGGGCCAACAGCCCTCGCCGACATACGGATACCATTTTTCGGTCTTTTCAAACATTTCATAGAGCTTGTCCCAAACGTCCCAAAAGTCGCCCGTCATACGCCACATATTTGCATTTTTCATAAGGTGGTCGGCAACCTCAACCTGTGCGGGTCCGGGAGAAAGGCTCAAAACCATATCTCTGCCGCAGGAGTCTATCGCACGTCTTATCATTTCAATTTCTTCCCTTGCGGAATAAGGCTCGTGGGGCTTGAACTCCGTGTTTGCGATATCGTCAACCTTGACGAAATCCACTCCCCATTCGGCATAGAGCTTGAAAAGAGAATTATAGTATTCCTGCGCTCCCTTTACCCGTGTATCCACGCCGTACATATCTGTATTCCACGGACAAACCGAAAAATGATGAGCAATCTGCCTTGCGGTTATATCCGTGCCTAAAATTTTCGTATTATTATGAACTGCCTGACGAGGTATGCCACGCATTATATGTATGCCGAATTTAAGACCCATACCGTGAATACGGTCGGCTATATTCTTAAAGCCCACGCCGTTTTTTGAGGACGGAAAGCGATTTTCGGCAGGGATAAGTCTTGAATACTCGTCCATACAAAGCTCGGTAAAGTTGTTATAATCGGTATTTTTAGCCTTTGGCTCATACCATTGAATATCACAGACAACGTATTCCCAACCGTATTTTTTGAGGTTATCCCTCATATACTCGGCGTTTCCGATAAGCTGTTCTTCGTTTACGGCAGCACCGTAGCAGTCCCAGCTGTTCCAACCCATTGGCGGTTTTTTTGCAACGTCATTTTTATTTTTCATAGCATTTCACCTCATATTCGGGATATGAAAATCTTATCACAAAACAAAGTGAATTGCAATTGTGATTTGCGGTTTTACTACCATTATCGGTACTGATAAAAAAAGCGTCATGGAAATTAACCCATAACGCTTTATATTATCCTGAAATTATTCTTTCGTTTCCTTTTTAACCGCATCAAAGGTATCGGTTATGCTCTTTTCGGGAGCAGGAGTGAGAAGGCTTACGGCGATTATAAATATAAGTCCTACAATGAACGCCGGAAGAAGCTCATAGATGTTGAAAATCGTATCAGCAAATTTAACACGAACAACGAATTTCCAAATGAATATCGTAGCACCGCCTGTTATCATACCTGCAAGCGCACCCCACTTGTTTGTACGCTTCCAGAAAAGTGCGCACAGTACAACGGGGCCGAACACCGCACCGAAGCCTGCCCAAGCGAATGAAACAATTCTGAAAACGGAGCTGTTCGGGTCTCTTGCAAGGAACACGGCAATTACCGAGATAACGACAACGGAAAGTCTTGCAAGGAGCATCGACTTTTTCTGCGACATTTTAACGCCGAAGGTCTCCTGTACTATATTCTGCGAAATTGCGGAAGCTGCGGCAAGAAGCTGTGAATCGGCAGTTGACATTGTAGAAGCCAAGATACCCGCCAAGATAATTCCGCCGACAAAAGCAGGAACATATCCATAGCTTGAAATGAGCTTTGCAATATCGACGATAATCGTTTCAGCCGCCGAGCTGTTTGCGTAAGTGGGGATTAAACCTGCTTGCATAAGGGAATAGCCGATAACGCCTATCAAAATCGCAATGCCCATTGAAATAATAACCCAAATAGAAGCGATACGGCGAGAGAGCTTCAACTTGTTTTTGTCCTCAATCGCCATAAAGCGAAGAAGAATGTGCGGCATACCGAAGTAACCGAGACCCCAAGCAAGAGTTGAGAAAACGGACAATGCGCCGAAACTGCCTGTCGTACCCGTTGAAACGTCAAAGCCCTTGAACAAATCGAGGTAGCCCGTAAGGCTCTGTACATTGTGGAAAACATTGTCGAAGCCTCTGACAGCACCCTCACCGAAGCCGATAACAACGAAAAGTGCGACCGTCATAACGATACTCTGAACAAAGTCGGTGGTGGAGGCTGCAAGGAAGCCGCCGAGTGTGCAATAAACAACGATTACTATTGCGCTGATAATCATTGCGGTCAAATAATCCATTCCGAAAAGCGTTGAGAAAAGCTTGCCGCAAGCGGAGAAGCCCGACGCTGTATAGGGAACAAAGAAAATGATAATCATAACAGCCGCAACCACGGTCAAAGCCTTTGATTTATCATTAAAGCGTCTTGCAAAGAAATCGGGAATTGTGAAAGCGTCAATCTTATGGCTGTAAACACGAAGTCTTTTTGCGACAAAGAGCCAGTTCAAATATGTGCCTGCCGCAAGACCGATTGCAGTCCAAGAAGCCTCTGGAAGTCCGCCCATTAAAGCGACTGCGGGAAGTCCCATAAGAAGCCAACCGCTCATATCCGAAGCCTCGGCGCTCATTGCGGTAACAAAAGGTCCGAGAGTTCTGCCTCCGAGGAAGAAATCGCCCGACGTTTTATTTTTATCGGCAACCGCAAAGCCGATGCCTATCATTGCCACCATATAAATTATAATGGCAATCAAAATAACGATACTTGATGTTGTCATAAACACCCTCCTAAAAATCAATGAGAGTATTTTATCACAAACAGGATTAGAATGGAATAGGGAACAAAGTATAGACTAAACTATAAAATAAGCAAAGCCTTGACCTGCAAATTCACCGCAAAATCAAGGCTTTTATATTAGACCGTAGTATAGACGAAAAAACAGCATAAAAATAAATTTTCAGTCTTTTTTCAAATATCCGTTCAAAAGCATTTTCAACATACCGTTACTGTAATTGCTCAGCGAATACTCGCCGTTGCTCAAGCACCAATCATACATCATTGCACGCTCAAACAAGGCGTAGGCTTTTACAACGTCATTTACCGAATAGCTGTCGGAGAGCTCTCCCCTCTGCTGTCCCTCAAGCACGATCGAACGAAGAAGCTTGTAATAAGTTCTGTTCCTGTCAAGAAGATGCTTTTCGTTTTTAGTAACAAGCTGCGAGGACAAAAGCTGTGCCAAAAGATCAATCGATACGCTGTCCTCAATCATACGGAAAAGCTCGGTATTGAGATAGAGCAGTTTATCAAGGCACGGCATATTTTCATCCATTGTGGGCATAAGCTCTTCATACTTATCGTCAAACAAATATGAAAGCGAGGACAAAAGCGCATCCTTACCGCTGAAATAATGGTAAAATGAGCCTTTTGACGTGCCGGACTCAAGGACTATGTCGTCAACGGTCGTATCGTCGTAGCCCTGCTCATAAAAAAGCTTCCACGCCGCCGAAACTATTTTCTTTTTCGTTGCGGAAGAATTTTTCTTTCCCATATCGCACCTCTTTCGTCAATACTGATATTTTACCACATTTCATAAAAAAATCAACGGCTCAAAAAGAGCCGCCGTAATGATTTATTTTGTTTTAGCCTTTTCCAAAAGCGGATTTTTATAATCCTTGCCCGTAACAAGCTTGCTAAGTGCAAACAGGGCGAGCACGTTCGGGATAACCATAAGGTTGTTAAACATATCTGTAAGCTCCCAAACAAGATCGTTCGAAAGGCAAGAGCCGAGTATGATAAACGCCATTGAAATTATGAAATAAGGTATAACCGCCTTTTGTCCGAAAAGGTATTTGACGTTGACCTTTCCGAAGAACGTCCAGCCGAGAATTGTCGAAAAAGCAAAGAACAAAAGGCAAATTGCGATAAACGAATTTCCTGCCTTTTCGCCCATAACGCTTGAAAACGCAAGCTGTGCCATATTGGTCTTGCTCACTCCTGCCTCACTGCCGTCTGCGAGGATGCCGTTGTTGGCATAAAGTGTCGAAATAACAACAAGAGCAGTCATTGTAAGCACGATAAAGGTATCTATAAACACGCCGACCATAGCGATTGTTCCCTGCTGATGAGGTGTATCGGCATTTGCGATTGCGTGAGCGTGAGGGGTTGAGCCCATACCTGCTTCGTTTGAAAAAAGTCCACGCTTTACGCCCTGACTGATTGCGGTTTTAAGCGCATAGCCGATAGAGCCGCCGATAATCGCATTCGGCATAAAGGCATATTTGAAAATAAGTCCGAAGGTTTCGGGAATATACTTAATTCTTGCGATAAGAATTACCAAGCCGCCGATAACATACAAAAGTGCCATAACGGGGACAATTTTTTCCGTAACCGCCGCAAGACGCTTTACACCGCCTATGAATACAATTCCCGAGATAACGCCGACTGCTATGCCGACCGCAATTTTCGGAACACCGAAAGCGGTATTGAATGTTTCGCCGATTGAGTTTGACTGCACCATTGCACCCATAAAGCCGAGTGCCAGCGTGATAGCGATTGCGAACATTGCCGCAAGCACCTTGCCGAATTTGCCCTTAAAGGCTGTTGTTATGTAATAAACAGGGCCGCCGACAAGCTCGCCGTTTTCGTCGTGCGTTCTTGTCTCCTGAGCCAAAACCGCTTCGGCATATATTGTGGCCATACCGAAGAAAGCGATTATCCACATCCAAAAGATTGCGCCCGGTCCGCCGACAAGGATTGCACCGCAAGCACCTACGATATTACCCGTACCGACCTGTGCGGCAATGGCGGTTGCAAGTGCCTGAAAAGGACTCATACCCTTTTGGCTTTCCTTTTGCTTTGAAAAGAGGTTTTTCATACCCTCATTAAAGCATCTGACCTGAATAAATTTAGTCTTAAACGTGTAAAAAAGTCCTGCACCTATCAGCAAAACAATAAGAATATAGTCTGAAAGGTACATATTTACCTTTTGAACTATCGGTAACAAAAAATCTGAAAATGAACTCATTTATCTACCTCCGAGCGTAATATTGAAATTATACTATACCTTAAATTCCGTGTCAACAAAAAGACGCACTTTAAGGCACGAACACACCTTAAAGTACGCCGTAAATTTATATATTCGCCGCTACAATATCGCCCATTTTTGAGCAGGACACCTTTTCAAAGCCGTCCTCGTAAATGTCGCCTGTGCGGTAGCCGTCGTCAAGAGCCTTATTGACAGCGTTCTCGATTTCGTCAGCCTCTTTTGCCATATCGAACGAATAACGAAGCATCATAGCCGCCGAAAGGATTGTACCAAGCGGATTTGCAAGATCCAACCCTGCAATATCGGGCGCAGAGCCGTGAATCGGCTCATACATACCGAGAGTTGTGTCGGAAAGCGAAGCCGAGGGCATCATTCCGATTGAGCCTGTAAGCATTGAAGCCTCATCGGAGAGAATGTCGCCGAACATATTTTCCGTTACGACAACGTCAAACTGCATCGGGTTTCTGATAAGCTGCATTGCGGTATTATCAACAAGAATATCGCTGTATTCAACCTCAGGGTACTCTTCCGAGAGGCGGTGCATTGTCTTTCTCCAAAGCCTTGAAGTGTCAAGCACATTCGCCTTGTCAACGGAATGGAGCTTCTTTCCCCTTTTCATTGCCGTTTCAAATGCAACTCTGCCTATTCTTTCGATTTCGTGCTCGGAATAGGGCATTATATCGGTTGCAACAAGCTCGCCGTCAACCGTTTCGGTCTTTTTCTCGCCGAAATAAACTCCGCCCGTAAGCTCACGAACGATAAGCAAGTCAATTCCGTTTTGTACTATCTCCTGCTTCAACGGAGAAGCGTTTGAAAGCTGCGGAAAAAGCTTTGTCGGACGAAGATTTGCGAAAAGTCCGAGCTCCTTACGCACCTTTAGCAATGCCTTTTCGGGTCTTATCGACGGGTCAACGCTGTCCCATTTAGGACCGCCCACCGCACCCAACAAAACGCTGTCGGAGCTTTTGCATTTTTCAATTCCCTCGTCGGTTATCGGCACGCCGAACTTGTCGATTGAGCAACCGCCGATGTCAACATAGGTATAATTGAAGGTGTGATTGTATTTCTCGGCAATTTTATCCATTACCTTGATAGCCTGAGCAACGATTTCGGGACCTATTCCGTCGCCCTGCAATACGGTTATATTCTTGTTCATCTCTTATTCTCCCTTGAGCGAAGCCAAAAGTCCGCCCTTTGCGATTATGTTTTGAATAAACTCGGGGAAAGGCTGTGCCTTATAGGTCTTGCCTGTTGTTTTGTCGGTTATAACGCCGGTATCGAAATTGACTTCGACCTCGTCGCCTGCGTTGATTTCCTCCGCCGCTTCGGGACACTCCAAAATGGGCAAGCCGATATTTATTGCGTTACGGTAGAAAATTCTTGCGAAGCTCTTTGCTATTACACAGCCCGTACCGCAGGTTTTAATTACAAGCGGAGCGTGCTCACGGGAAGAGCCGCAGCCGAAGTTCCAGCCTGCAACCATAATGTCGCCTTTATTTACGTTCTTAACAAATTCGGTATCAATATCCTCCATACAATGCAAAGCCTATTCCTTTGCGTCCGAGGTGTTGAGGTAACGAGCCGGAATTATAACGTCCGTGTCAACGTTGTCGGGATATTTGAAAACCTTACCTTGAGTGTTCATACTTTCACCTCAATTTCTCTTATAATTCGGTTATATAGCCTGTCAAAGCACTTGCCGCCGCAGTATAAGGACTTGCAAGGTAGACCTCGCTCTTAACGTGTCCCATTCTGCCGACAAAGTTACGGTTTGTGGTTGAAATACAACGCTCGCCCTCGGCAAGGATACCCATATATCCGCCGAGACACGGTCCGCAGGTAGGAGTCGAAACCACTGCGCCTGCGTCAATAAACGCCGTAACATAGCCTCTTTCGACACATTCTCTCATAATCTGCATTGTTGCGGGAATGATGATACAACGAACGCCGTCGGCAATTTTTTTGCCGTTTAGAACCTTGTATGCGGCCTCCATATCCTCCATTCTGCCGTTTGTGCAGCTTCCGATAACAACCTGATCGATTTTAATATCGTGCAATTCGCAAGCAGGATGTGTGTTTTCGGGAAGATGCGGACAGCTTACCGTCGGAACAATTTTCGACAAGTCAATTTCAATCGTTTTTTCATAAACTGCGTCCTCGTCCGCCTCAAATACAACGGGCTTACGCTCGCTTCTGCCGTCAAGATATTTCAATGTACATTCGTCAACGGGGAAAATGCCGTTTTTAGCACCTGCCTCGATTGCCATATTACAAATGCAAAGGCGGTCGTCCATAGAGAGATTTTTAACGCCCTCGCCCGTAAATTCCATACTCTTATAAAGTGCGCCGTCAACGCCTATCATACCGATAACGGTAAGGATAACGTCCTTACCGCTGCAATTCTCGGGAAGCTTGCCCGTAAGCTCAAATTTAATAGCCGACGGCACCTTAAACCAAGCCATACCCGTAGCCATACCTGCCGCCATATCGGTTGAG
>SAMEA104315423__coassemble_1756_pt1 | contig 45277 bp, 43 predicted proteins | sample SAMEA104315423__metabat2_low_PE_002 | metagenome-assembled genome bin SAMEA104315423 (sample SAMEA104315423) | gut metagenome | biome: Monkey gut; feature: monkey-associated habitat; material: faeces | place: China | collected 2013 | reverse complement strand
GTAAAGGGAGGTGCCGAACGAATGTGAGGCGGAGGGATTGTAAGGTTGATTTTATATGATTTTGTAAAAATCCCTCAGTCATTTTTTTGTTCCAAAAAAACGACAGCTCCCTTTACAAGGGAGCCTGTGTCGAACAGCCGTATAATAACCCCAAAAATGAAAACAGGTGCACGGAAAATGAATAAACCGTACACCTGTTTTCCTTATATGAAGTGTGTTTGAGGGGGGCTTGTTAATCCTTGAAAAGGTCGGTTGACAAATATCTCTCGCCTGTATCGGGGAGAAGCGCAACTATCGTCTTGCCCTTGTTTTCGGGGCGTTTTGCAAGCTCTGTTGCGGCATAAATCGCTGCGCCCGAGGAAATGCCTACCAAAAGTCCGTCAGACTTCGTTACGGCTCTGCTCGAAGCAAATGCCGCCTCGTTCGGAACGTCGATTATCTCGTCATAAATGCTTGTATCAAGGGTTTTCGGAACAAAGCCTGCGCCGATACCCTGAATTTTATGAGCACCGCCGTGGCCCTGTGAAAGCACGGGAGAGGTTTCAGGCTCAACCGCAACGATTTTTACGTTCGGATTTTTCTCTTTAAGATATTTGCCGACACCCGAAAGCGTACCGCCTGTGCCTACGCCTGCGACGAAAATATCAACCTTGCCGTCGGTATCCTCGTAAATTTCGGGACCCGTCGTATTGTAGTGTGTTCTCGGATTGGCTTCGTTGACAAACTGTCCTGCAATAATACTGCCGGGAATTTCCTTTTGAAGCTCCTCTGCCTTTTGAATAGCGCCTGTCATACCCTTTGAGCCGTCTGTCAGGACAAGCTCTGCGCCGTATGCCTTCATAAGCAAACGCCTTTCGACCGACATCGTTTCGGGCATTGTGATTATAACCTTATAGCCTCTTGCGGCGGCAACCGAGGAAATTCCGATACCCGTATTTCCGCTTGTGGGCTCGATTATCGTGCCGCCCTTTTTGAGAACACCTTTTTTCTCGGCGTCCTCGATAATTCCTTTGGCAATTCTGTCCTTTACGCTTCCTGCCGGATTGAAATATTCAAGCTTTGCGAGAATTGTCGCCGAAAGCTCATTCTCCTTTTCGTAGTTTGTAAGCTCAAGCAGCGGTGTTTTGCCGATAAGCTCGGATAAGCTCTTATAAATCTTTGACATAGTGTTCTCCTCTTATTCTTCAATTGCTTTGAAGGCATTTTCAAGGTCGGCGATAATATCGTCGATATGCTCAGTGCCTATTGAAAGTCTGATTGTATTCTGCTTAATTCCCTGATCCTCAAGCTCTTGCTCGGTAAGCTGTGAATGTGTTGTGGTCGCAGGGTGAATTACAAGCGATTTCACATCCGCAACATTTGCAAGAAGCGAGAAAATTTCAAGGTTATCAATGAATTTGTGAGCTTCCTTCTGTCCGCCCTTTATTTCAAATGTGAAAATGCTTGCGCCGCCGTTCGGGAAGTATTTTTCATAAAGTGCGTGGTCGGGATGGTCGGGCAAGGACGGATGATTTACCTTTTCGACAAGCGGATGCTTTGAAAGGTATTCAACAACCTTTTTCGTGTTCTCTGCGTGGCGTTCAAGCCTCAAGGAGAGGGTTTCCGTACCCTGCAAGAGCAGGAATGCCGCAAACGGCGAGATTGTTGCGCCCTCGTCACGAAGAAGTATCGCCCTTATATATGTTACAAACGCCGCAGGGCCTACCGCATCGGCAAAGGAAATTCCGTGATAGCTCGGATTAGGCTCTGCAATGGGAGCATATTTCCCGCTTTTTTTCCAATCGAATTTGCCCGAGTCTACAATTACACCTCCGAGGGTCGTACCGTGACCGCCGATAAATTTTGTAGCCGAATGGACGACAATATCCGCACCGTGCTCAATGGGCCTTATGAAATAAGGAGTGCCGAAGGTGTTGTCAACGACAAGCGGAAGTCCGTGCTTGTGTGCGATTTCGGCGATTTTGTCAATGTCGGGAATATCGCTGTTGGGATTGCCGAGGGTTTCTATATAAACCGCCTTTGTTTCGGGCTTTATGGCACTTTCGAGCTCGTCAAGGTTGTGCGCATTAACAAAGCTTGTGCTGACGCCGAACTGGCTCAAGGTGTGGGCAAGAAGATTGTATGTTCCGCCGTAAATTGTTTTCTGTGCGACAATGTGGTCGCCTGCCTGAGCAAGTGCCTGAAGCGTATATGTGATAGCCGCCGCACCCGAAGCCACCGCAAGCGCCGCAGCTCCGCCCTCAAGAGCAGCAATTCTCTTTTCGAAAACGTCCTGCGTTGAGTTTGTGAGTCTGCCGTAAATGTTTCCTGCGTCTGCAAGTCCGAAGCGTGCCGCCGCATGCGCCGAATCGTGAAAAACATAAGATGTTGTGGCATATATCGGAACAGCTCTTGAATCGGTTGCCGGATCGGGCTTCTCCTGTCCTACGTGAAGCTGTAATGTTTCAAATTTATAGTTTTTACTCATTTTAATTACCTCTTTATAAATAAATTTTTAGTATTGTTTTCATTATAAAGAGCAACACATTCGACTGTTACGCCAGTTACATTGTTGAGCTTTTATTCTTTTAAGTTTGTTCATTTCCATACCTCCGAAGTGGGTTTTATATATTTCCTATCGGTTAAGTATGGAATTACTATATCACGTTTTATTTTATATGTCAACACTTTTTTTATAATTTTTTTCGGATTGATTTTGATTGCCCGTGCCCCTGTCCGACATAGGCTCCCTTGTAAAGGGAGGCTGTCGTTTTTTTGGAAACAAAAAATGACTGAGGGATTTTATAAATTCATATAAAATCAACCTTACAATCCCTCCGAGTTGCCTGCGGCAACCCACCTCCCTTTACACAAGGGAGGCTGAAAATGCGGCTGTGCGAAATCCGCAAAAGTTGGTACTTCACACAAATTGAATTATATATCCAATGGCGTAGGGCGGTGGCTTGCTGCCGCCGAACAAGCTAACAAAAACAAAACTGCTATCGGGTGCTATCAAATTGAATTCAATATCATACCGTAGGGACAGGGCTCGCCCCTGTCCGCAAAAAAATACATATAAAATAAAATTAACGGACAACCGCAAGGGTTGTCCCTACGGATTGTGCGAATATTTTAATATCATATCAGCCATGAATTATCATATATCAGCGACAATCTACCGGCGGCAGCAAGCCACCGCCCTACACTGTGGGATGTTAAATTCAAATTCACGGGCGACCGCACATTCAGTCTCCCTTGTGTAAAGGGAGGCGGAATTTCAACAAAAAAGCACCCTTAAAGAGTGCTTTTCGTTACTTATTTGATAATTTTTCAATTACCCTTTCATAGTTTTCCGCCTTATGAGGAAAGAGGCAGTTTGAGCAATCCTTTACTCCGTTTTCGAGGATTTTGAAATTGCCGCCGCAGTCCTCTTTTAAGTAAAGCGGACAATAGCAGAAAAGACAGTTGAGCTTTTCAAGTCCTTTATGGCAGGGATAAAATTCGCACTCCCTGTTTTCAAAAAATTTGTAGCTCATATCAGTCTGCCGTATAATTTCTGATTCTTAACGGAATACCCATTTTATCCGCAAGTGCCTGACAAGCGTCTATATCTTCCTTCGAAATAACGTCAACAACAGAGAATTTGAGGTTTACTCCGCAAGCCTTACACTCCTCGGCAAATTTGAGAATTGCAGGGAAAGCCTTTTCCTTAAAGCTCGGATGGCAAAGTGCCTCGTACTTTTCGGAATTGCACTCATTAAGAGAAATTGAAACCGTGTCCATAAGCTCGCAGATTTCCTTTGCCGTCGGACGCTTGTTGAGAAGGTCGGAAAGTCCGTTTGTGTTAACTCTCAGCTTACATTCGGGCAGCTTTTCCCTTAAATATTTTGCGGTTTTTACAAACACGTCATAAGCGCAGGTAGGCTCACCGTAGCCGCAGAAGATAATCTCCCCCGTGTAACCCGAGAAATCGAACTCGTCAATTTCCTTTTTGACCTGCTCAAACGACGGACTGTGTCCCGAAAACCAAAGCGTATCGGCATCTCCGACGCTGTCGCCGTTATTTCTTATGCAAAATTCGCATTTGCACGGGCACGCATTTGTTATGTTCAAATAAACGTGTCCCTCAAAGGTATAGACAATATTTGCCATATTTATCGCTCCTATTATTTGATAATTTTAGATTTGAAATTCATCTTATCAAGAGCAGCGGCAACAATATAATAGATAATTGCGCTTCCGACAGCCTGAATAATGCTGAACGGAACAGATGTCCAAGCCGTGGGGAAGGAATAGAGTATTCCCTCGGCAAGAAGATAGCCGAAAACGGTTATAAGTCCCGAAAGCACGGGCATACCTGCGGTTGCCTTGTTAAGTATCCTGTTCGGCTGCTTTGTAACTTTAAGAGTGTACATAAGAGCGAACGGAACAGTGTTCAATGCCTTGATTACCGCCGTGAACGGTGCCCAAACAGCCGCACCTGCGAGAATATCCGCAAGAGCGCCGCCGATTGCAGCCGCTACCATTGCATAGGGAAGCGGAAGTATGCACGCCGCAAGATATACCATACTGTCGCCGAAATGCAAATAGCCGTCATTGATACCGGTATTGAACTTGACAAAAGCCGTCATAACCGCAATAAGTGCCGCACAAAGTGCTGCCGTCACTATAAGATAAAGATGTTTCGTTTGAACCTTTTTAGTTGTTTTTTTAGCTTCATTACTCATTTGTAAGCATCTCCAAATATTTCTGAAAATTAACTCCGTCGTTTCGGTCTGTCCCCTCACGGTAGGAGTCTTTTATGGATTTTTCTAAAAATCTTGTTGCGGATTCGACCGCATAGACCATACTCGTACCCTTTACGGCATGAGCGCAGACGATACTTGAAAAAATATCCCCTGTTCCGGAATAACTTCCGCCGAATATCTCCGATTTTGAAACAGAAACCTTGTCCTTTTCGACAAGAATATTGCAAATACAGCTCGAGCTGCGCACACCCGTAACTATAACGCACTTGACTTTTCCGACCAGCAGCGTTCTTGCAATTTTTTCAACGGTTTCAAGGTAATCCGAGCGAGAGCTTTGCATAATAAGGTCTTTGTAGCTGTGCCTTGCCAATATACATAGCTCCGTAAGATTAGGCGTGATTATATCCGCTTTTTTCGCAAGCTGTGCAACCCTTGCACAAAGTGACCTTGAATAAGTGCCGTAAACCTGACCGTCGTCAGCCATAACGGGATCGACAACAACAACCGTGTCCTCGGTTGCAAATTCGTCGATGAATGTCGAGATAAGCTCCGCCTGCGTAGCGGAAGCAATGTAGCCTGTAAGTATGCCGTCAAATTTTGTGCCGAGCTTCTTCCACTCGCCGAGAAATTTTGAAAGCTCCGCAGTCAAATCGATGCAATGAAACGAGTCATAGCCTGTCTGATTTGACAAAACGGCAGTCGGCAACGGGCAACATTCAATCCCGAGGGCAGATATGACGGGCAACGCCGCCGTAAGAGAACATCTGCCAAAGCCCGATATATCGTTTACAGCCGCAATTCTCTTCAAATAATCACCTACTTGCATTTCTCTCTTATAGCATATATAATATAACTGATTTGTCATTATTAAAATAGCCAAAAATTAAAAAAGTTAAGGGGTCAGTTATGGAACTTTCAGGCAGAGAACACACATTATATATGGAGGTTTACGATTATTATAAATCGCTTATCCTGACGGGAAAATTGCCGAAAGCGTCAAGGCTTCCATCCATTCGGCGCTGCTCTGCCCAGCTCGGAGTCAGCCGCACAACCGTAGAGAACGCATATTTACAGCTTGCCGCCGACGGTTATATCCTCTCAAAGCCCCAAAGCGGATACTATGTTACCGATATAGCCTCGCACTCTCAAAAAAAGAGTGAAAATATTAAAAAGAGCGACACTAAAAAGAAAGAGATTATATATGATTTTGCCTCGCTTAAAGCCGACAGAGAAAGCTTTGACTTCGATTTGTGGCGAAGATACTTAAAAAGTGCGTTGAGGCAGGATGACAGGCTTCTCTCCTACGGCGAGGTGCAGGGCGAGGCGGAGCTTCGTCAGGTGCTTTCAAAGTATATTACCGAAAACAGAAACGTTATGTGCAACGAGGACGATATTGTTATCGGCGCAGGCGTGCAAAGTCTTTTGAACATACTTTGCGGAATAATCGGCGACAGAAAAAGCGTATTTTTCAGAGATCCGTCATTCTTGCAGGGCATTGCGATATTCGACGACCACAAATTTACCGTTACAAAATCCGAAAGCAATGCGGACGTCATATACATTTCCCCCTCGCACATAAACAGCTGGGGCGACGTTATGCCCACGCAGGAGCGTTTGGAGCTTCTTAAAAAAGCTCACGAAAACGGAACGCTGATAATCGAGGACGACTACGACAGCGAGTTCGGATATTTCAACCGCCCCACACCTTCTTTGCAAGGTCTTGACGGCGGAGAAAACGTCGTATATATAGGTACATTTTCAAAGCTGCTTGTTCCGTCAATTCGTATCAGCTTTATGATACTTCCCGAAAAGCTCAAGGCTGCGTACAAAAAAAAGGCAAACGCTTACAGTCAGACTGTTTCGACAACAGACCAAATAGCACTTTGCCAATTTATCAGAGACGGGCATATGTCAAGGCGTATTAAAAAGGTCAGAAAATTATATTCGCAAAAGGCGGTTGAGCTGAACAACGCAATTCACTCGGTATTCGGCAAAAGGGCAAATACGCATATCGGACAGACGGGATTTATAATTAAGCTTCGGCTTGACTGTGAGCTTTCTGCCGACGAAATAATCAAGCGTGCCGAGAAAAGCGGAATTTCATTAAGAACGGGAGAGCAATCCGAAAAGCCGCAGTTTCTTTTATCGTGCTCATCTGTCAAAACGGAGGATTTTCTTCCCGCAATGCAGCTGCTCAAAACGGCGATTGAGGATTAAAGGATAAAAATTGCGATTTTCCGCTTTATTAAATTATGCAAAAAATCTTGCAAATAGAATTTTTTCTAATAGGCTAAATGTATAGTTAAAAATCAGGTAAAAATCAGTGTAAAGTAAATTACTTTACAAAAATGTCGAAAACAAACCTTGATTTATCAAGTTTTTAACATTTTGAACAGAGTTTTGAACCGTTTTTATGATTAAAAGTTGTTTTGGTAAAAAATGGGAAAAGTGCATATCCCTTTACAGAATTCGACCGAAATGTGCATATTCCGAGCCGAAATCACGAAATTTTCAGGCGGAAAACTTGCATTTTTAATTAAAATAAGACGCCCTATCTGCTTAATCGACAGACAAGGCGTCTTAAAATTTTTATAAATTTATTGTAATCAGTTTTTAAGGCTCTGCAACGGAGCAGGAATTCTGCCGCCTCTTGAAATGAACTTAGCGGGAGATGCGGTGCTGACCTTCATAATCGGAGAAACACCGAACAGGCCGCCGAACTCGACCTCCTCGCCGTCCTTCTTGCCGATAGCCGGGATAACTCTGACTGCGGTTGTCTTGGAGTTTACCATACCGATAGCCGCTTCGTCGGCAATGATAGCCGAAATGACCTCTGCCGAGGTGTCGCCGGGTATTGCAATCATATCAAGACCGACAGAGCAAACAGCCGTCATAGCCTCAAGCTTTTCAATCGAAAGCACCTTACTTCTTGCGGCGTCAATCATACCTGCGTCCTCGGAAACGGGGATAAATGCGCCCGAAAGTCCGCCAACGTGTGAGGAAGCCATAACTCCGCCCTTTTTAACTGCGTCATTGAGAAGTGCCAAGCAAGCAGTTGTACCGCAAGCGCCGCACTGCTCAAGTCCCATTTCTTCAAGTATATGGGCAACGGAGTCGCCGACAGCAGGTGTGGGTGCCAAAGACAGGTCAACAATTCCGAACGGAACATTGAGCCTTTCCGAAGCAACCTTTGCAACGAGCTGACCGACTCTTGTAATTTTGAAGGCAGTCTTTTTAACCGTGTCCGCAACCTCTGTAATATCGGCGTCGGGAATTTTAGAAAGAGCCGCACGCACAACGCCCGGACCCGAAACACCGACGTTTATTACGCTGTCGGGCTCGCCTGCGCCGTGGAATGCGCCTGCCATAAAGGGATTATCGTCGGGAGCGTTACAGAAAATTACAAGCTTTGACGGGCCTACAAGTCCCTTGTCAATGGTTTTCTCCGCCGACTCCTTGACAATCTGTCCCATAAGTCTTACGGCGTCCATATTGATACCTGCTTTTGTCGAGCCTATATTTACGCTTGAACAAATTCTGTCTGTTACGGCAAGAGCCTCGGGAATACTTCTGATAAGTCTCTCGTCGCCTGCGGCAAAGCCCTTTTGAACAAGAGCAGAATAACCGCCGAGGAAGTTTACACCGACCTCTTTAGCCGCCCTATCGAGCACCCTTGCGTATTTTACGGGGTCGCCGCCGCTTGCGGCACTTACCATTGCAATAGGAGTAACGGAAATCCTCTTGTTGATAATCGGAATACCGTACTCTCTTTCGATATTTTCGCCCGTCTTAACGAGGTTTTCGGCTCTTTTGCAAATCTTGTCATAAATCTTATCACAAGCCCTGTCAATATCAGAGTCTGCACAGTCAAGAAGCGAAATACCCATTGTGATAGTACGAATATCAAGGTTTTCCTCTTGAATCATATTTATAGTTTCGAGTATATCGTGAGTATTTATCATTATGTAATATGTCCTTTCCGCTTAATAAGGATTATATTCTGTGCATGGAGTTGAAAATATCCTCATGCATAACGTTGATTTTAAGCGCCTTATTCTCGCCGAGCTTTTCAGCTTCATCTGCAAAAGCGGTAAACTCAACATTGCACTTTGAAACGTCAACGAGCATAATCATACAGAACATTTCCTGCAAAATTGACTGTGAAACCTCGATTATATTGACCTCATGCTTTGCACAAAGCTCCGAAACGCTTGCGAGTATTCCTACGGTGTCTTTTCCGACAACTGTTATAATAGAACGCATAAAAAGTTACCTCCAAAATTATATGTAAACATTTTATCACATTTTGGCGATAAATAGTATATAAAAATCACTTTTTTTCAAAAAATGATGTAATATCCTCAAAAATATGGTATATTAGGTAATATATTAAAAAGGAAGAGCCGATATATGAAAGTTAAAGCCGCAGCAAAAATAAATCTTATGCTTGATGTCGTCGGAGTTTTACCCAACGGCTATCACAGTCTTTATATGATTATGCAGTCGGTTGACTGCTATGACTATGTAAGAGTTGACAGGACTGAGAATTTAGGCATAAAAATAATAACCGCCGACCCACGTGTGCCGACGGACGAAAAGAATATTGCATACAAGGCGGCAAAGGCTTTTTTCGACAAAACGGGCATTTGTGAGAACAACGGCATTGAAATTGAAATTGAAAAGCATATTCCTATGGCGGCAGGTCTTGCAGGCGGAAGTGCCGACGGCGCAGGCGTTATTTTTGCACTCGACAAGTTATTTGACACAAGGCTTTCCACCTTTGAACTGTGTGAAATCGGAGAAAAGGTGGGTGCCGATGTTCCGTTTTCAATTCACGGCGGCACGGCATTGTGCACCGATATAGGCTCGGTTATCGCACCGCTTCCCGATTTGGATAACTGCTATGTTTTAATCTGCAAGCCGCCCGTTGACGTATCGACGCTCGGCGCATATAAGCTGATTGACGAGGCAAAGCGGCTTCGCCACGGCGACAGGTGCGGTATGCTCTACGCTATGAAGCACAACGACAGAGAGCTTATGTATAAAAAGGCTATGAACGTGTTTGAGCAGGTAATCGAAGTGCCGCAAAGGCCGTATCTTAAAGCGTTTATGAAAAAGCACGGTGCAAAGCTCTCCATGATGAGTGGCTCGGGTGCTGCAATTTACGGCGTATTCGAGGACAGGGAAAGTGCGGAAAGGTGCTTCGAGGAATTGAAGAAAAAGTATGACGAGGTATTTTTGACAGTACCGTGTAAGAAATCGGTCGAGGAGGTTTTTGACAAATGAAATATTCAACAAAAAGCAGATATGCTCTGCGATTGATGGTCGATTTAACCCTCCACGGCAACGGCGACTACATTGCGTTAAAGGATATATCCGAAAGGCAGAATATCTCGGTTAAATATCTTGAACAGATCGTGTCGGTGCTCGGCAAGGCAGGAATGTTGAAAAGCGTCAGAGGACCGCAGGGCGGCTACAAGCTGGCAAAAGACCCGTCGGAGTACACGGCAGGCGATATTTTGAGGATAACCGAGGGAAATCTTGCCCCCATCCCCTGCCTCGAAAACGAGGAAAACGACTGCGACAGAATTTCTCAATGCGCAACCCTTGATTTTTGGAAAGGGCTTTACGATGCAGTTAACAGCTATGTTGACGGCGTAACTCTCCAAGAGCTTGCCGAAAGGTTTAAGCTGAAAAGCTCAATAGATTTTATTATATGACAAAAGCTCCTCCGCTAAGAGGAGCTTTATTACATGTGGGGCGTTCGAAATCCGCAAAACATTATATACCAACAATCCGTAGGGACAGGGCAAGCCCCTGTCCGTCAAAGGCTCCCTTGTAAAGGGAGCTGTCGTTTTTTTGGAACAAAAAAATGACTGAGGGATTTTATAAATTCATATAAAATCTATCTTATAATCCCTCCGAGTTGCCTACGGCAACCCACCTCCCTTTACAAGGGAGGCTGAATGTGCGGTCGCCCCTGCCGTACGGATATTTAATTATTCAAAGTAAAACAAAAAAGCTAAGTCCTCGGACTTAGCTTTTTTGGAGCTGCTAGGCAGACTCGAACTGCCGACCTCATCCTTACCAAGGATGTGCTCTACCACCTGAGCCATAGCAGCGTATTTAACAACGCTAAAGTATTATACACATTTTACCCTATGTTTGTCAACTGTTATTTTATAAAAGGCGGTATGAATTGCGTTTTTTGTTCATACCGCCTCATTTTATCAAAGCTCGCCTTTAGCTTTTCTTTCAAGGTAATCCGAGGTTGTGGGAATTACAAGATTTGCCGCACCCTCAAGTATCTCAAAGGTTGCCTCGGTAACATACTGACATTCGCCGTCAACATTTACCGCCGCAGGCTCCTTGCTTTCAATGTGCATCTTCTTGCCTCTTACAAAGTTTGTGAAATCCCAGCCCAAATGCTGACCGTTCTTGTACTGATTTACAAGCCCTGCAAGCTTTAATCGGCTGACCGTATTCTCAACTATAATGCAATCGAGTAAGCCGTCGTCGGGGATAGCCTTCGGTGCGCCCATATATCCGCCGCCGTACCAACGGGAATTGGCACAGAGTGAAAAGAGCATTTTGCCCTCAAAAGTCTTGTCGTCGTCAACGGTAACCTTAAAATATGAATTAAGGCGTTTTGCAAGGCAATAGAAAAGTGCCACGGTGTATGCCGCTTCGCCGTTTACGCCCGGTATTTTCTTCATATCCGCCTGTTTTGCGCATATTTCGGCATCAAGACCCATAGAGCACTGGTTGATTGCAACCCTGTCTCCTGCTTTTATAAGATCGAATTTTGTAACCGTGCCGTTTACCTGTGCGTCAATATCGATAAGCTGTTCCCTATTGCCCAAAATTCTGACAAAATCGTTACCCGAGCCAAGCGGAATTACGGCAACCTGCGTGTTCGGATACTCATAAGAGCCGTTTACAACCTCATAGAGCGTACCGTCGCCGCCGCAGGCATAAAATCTTATTTCCTCGCCCGTTTGAGCCATCTTTTTGACATAGCTCATACCGTCGCCGCAGGCTTTAGTAACATAAATCTCTGCATCAAGCTCGGGGTGATTTTTTATATATTGTTCAACCGTTGGAATGAATTTTTTTACCTTAACGCCCTTACCGCTGGTAGGGTTAACAATAAAAATATGCTTCATTTTACGCCTCCGCTTATTTGAAATACATATACATTTGACATTTTATCATACCATTGTAAAGCTTTCTGCGCTTATCGGCTTTCCTTGCAAACAAATCCTCAAAGTCCTCCGACGGACTGATAATCGAATAGCTGAATCCGTGCTTTTTCGGGAATACCTTTCCCATTGTTTTAATGATTTCGCTGACCTGACCCTGCGACAGCATTCTCTCGCCGTAAGGGGGATTGCAAATTACCGTTCCCCTCTCGGTAACGGGCTTGAAATCCTTTAGGTCGGCACGGCGAAGCTCGATATAATCGGAAACGCCTGCTCTCATTGCGTTCTGACGTGCAATTTCAAGTGCGTTGCGGTCAATATCCGAGCCGTATGCCTTAAAGTCGCTTTCGTGAATTTCAAGGCTTCTCGCAAGCTCTCTCTCCCTATCCCAAACGGAAAAGTCAATCTGCTCAAAGCGTTCGGCGGAGAAATGCCTTTTGACGCCCGGCGCTATGTTATGAACAAGCATTGCGCCCTCGATAAGAATTGTTCCCGAACCGCACATCGGGTCATAGAGCGTGTGATACGGACGAAGCCTCGAAAGACTGCACATTGCCGCCGCAAGAGTTTCTTTAAGCGGTGCGTCATTTGCAACGGGGCGGTAGCCTCTCTTATGAAGTCCTGCGCCCGTGGTGTCTATCAACAAATTAACCTTGTTTTTTATAATGGAAAACTCGATTTGATGCCTTGCGCCCGTTTCCTCAAACCAATCAATATTGTAAACGCCCTTGAGCCTCTCAACAACAGCCTTTTTGACAATAGACTGACAGTCGCTCACGCTGAAAAGGTCGGAATTGACGGAAAAGCCCTTTACGGGGAACTCGTCATATTCGGAAATCCACTGCTCCCACGGCAGCTTCTTCGTTCCCTGAAACAAGTCCTCAAAGCTGTGCGCCTCAAAAGAGCCTACGTTTATGTAAATACGCTCGGAAAATCTTGAGCGTATATTCGCTCTTGCCAATATATTTTCGTCGCCTGAAAAAAAGACCCTGCCGTTCTCGGCAGTTACATTTTGGGCGTCCATTTTTTTAAGCTCGTCTGCAACAAGGCTTTCCAAGCCAAAGATACAGGGAGCAACCATATTTATCTGCATAAAATTGTTTCCTTTGACAGTTTTATATATTATATAATTTTATTTGATAAAAATCAACAATATTCTATTAGAAATCTTTTTCGTTTTCACTAAGGAATGTTCAAAACTCAAACAAGCATTATATTTTAATCGGCGAAAGCTCAAATTTTGCGTACTATTAAAAATAAAATAAATAAATTAAAAATATATATCCTTCTAACATAAGAATATATGTTTAATTGCGGTCAAAAGCTGATTGTAAAAATTTATTTTTTGATTTTTGCAAAAATGTAACGCTTTTCGGTTTACATCATACCCCTGTTATAACTATTTATAGAAGGGAGATGATCGGTTGAAAAAAAGTGAAGTTTGGTATCCGTATTTGAATTTTGCCGTTTGCCCGAAATGCTTTTTTACCGACAGAAAATTTACCGCACTTTCCTCAAACGCAAGGCTGCTTTATATATTTCTCTTTGACCGAACAAGGCTTTCGGCTAAAAACGGGCTTTGCGATACGGATGACGAGGTATTTGTCTTTTGCACGGTTGAAACGGCGTGTGAGATATTAAATTGCAGCCGCAACACGGCGATTAAGACGTTCAAGGAGCTTGAAATCGCACAGCTTTTGCACCGAGCTCGCACGGGTGTTATGAGAACGTACAAAATATATCTTACAAATCCCTACGATTTTTAGAAAATTTCAGAAAAAGAAAAAAGGCAAGAATTACTTCTTGCCTTGACTCCATAGGATAAAAATTACTGCTCAACAGCGTAAACGCTAACCTTTTTGCGGTTCTTATCCATTCTCTCAAATCTAACTGTACCGTCGATCTTTGCATAAAGGGTATCATCAGAGCCCTTACCTACATTCTCGCCGGGATGGATGTGAGTACCACGCTGTCTTACAAGGATGTTGCCTGCAAGAACGAACTGACCGTCTGCACGCTTAACGCCAAGACGCTTTGACTCTGAGTCTCTGCCGTTCTTTGTAGAACCCATACCTTTTTTATGAGCGAACAACTGAATGTTTATTTTAAGCATTATTTAGCACCTCTTTCGATTTTAATAAAATTCGGATACATTTTTTCAAGCTCTGTCATATGAAGCAGGAAGCCCGATAAAATGTCTTTTGATTTTTCGGCATCGGCGTCGTTCAAGCGAAGCTCAATTAAACCGTCGCTTTCGGAAAGTGTGTCGGGGGTTACTTTTATAATTTCCGTTATAGTGTTAGCCGTCATATAAACGGCGGAGGAAACACTTGCGCAAACTATATCCTCGCCCTGACTTGCATATCCCGAATGACCTTTAACCGAGAAGCCTGTAACACAGTCGTCTGCACCGAAAGTGAATTTTGCTCTTATCATAGAACGAAATTAAGCGTTGATACCGGTAATCTCAACCTTAGTATAGGGCTGACGATGACCTTTCTTGCGTTTTTCATTCTTCTTGCACTTGTAAGTAAATACTGTGATTTTCTTACCCTTGCCTGTCTTGAGTGCTTTGCCTGATACAGTTGCGCCCTCTACATACGGAGCACCTACCTTGATACCGTCGTCAGCACCAACTGCAAGAACCTTGTCGAAGGTTACTTCAGCATTGTCTTCTGCGTCAAGCTTTTCAATATAGATAACGTCGCCGTTCTCTACCTTGTACTGCTTACCGCCGGTTACGATGATTGCGTACATTTTTTTACCTACCTTAATATAGTCTCGCTATCGAGGGCGGAAAAATCGCTTTATAGTGCGTTTAGGCGCACTGCCCCCTAATATGCGGCAATAGTATTTTAACAGCGTTGTAAGGTTTTGTCAAGAGAAAAATGAGTTTTTCAATCTTTATCAAATGATTGTCTGCTCCGTAGCCTCCGTTAAAGGTTCGTTGGTCTGCTTTTCGGTTGTTTCCTCGACGGTTGTGCTCTCCGCCTTTTCCTTTATTGCGGCAAGCTTTTTGTTGAGCGACGAAACAACTCTTTGGTCTGACAGCGAATTTACAGCCGAAAAAGCAGAATTGTAATTGTCATCGGTCGGATTTTCCGAATAGGAGTTTACAAGTGCCTCCGCCCCCGTATATTTTGCAAGCTCAAGGCTGTCGGGCACAAAGATAACATTCGAGCCTGCCTGCGACATATCATTGCCCTTTGCGTAATCGTAAAATGAAATGTCAAGGTCGACTTTATATTTTATTCCGCTGATTTTTCCTTTTTCAGAATACTGCCACATCTCGTAACGGTGGGAAAAATCGGTCACGGACTTCGTGTAATGCGCCACCCAGATATTATAGCCGGAGATACGGGAAAATGTGAGCTCGTCATCATAAAATGCCTTGCTTGCGTAAATTCCCGCTTTATAGCCGGAGTTTCTTACCGTCTCGCAAAATGCCACGGCACAGTCGGTTCTCACACGCTTTGAAATTCTGTCCGCTCTGCCGCTGCGTTTGGCATTGGCGTATTCCATATCGATATAGACGGGATATTGAAGCTTTCTGCCGTTGAGGGTGTTTAAGACAAGGCTTGCTTCCTCTACGGCTTCGTCAACATTTACCGCCTGACTGAAAAAGTACACTCCGACATCAATACCGTTTGCCCGTGCGCCGTTGATATTAGCTTCAAACTGCGGGTCAATTCTCATTTTGCCGTCGCTTCCGTAGCCCCTGTACGCTATTCTTATAATTGCGTAATCAACGCCTGCCGCCTTAACCTGCGCCCAGTCGATAGTACCCTGATGCTTGGAAACGTCTATCCCCGTCCTTGACGCCTTTGCGCCGTAATTGTTGAAATAATATCTAAATCCGCCGATTGTGGCGTGACCTCTTATACGCTCGGACGAATTGCCGAACAGGAATATATCGTTATTTATTCTCACGGGACCCTGAAGTCCGCCCGATACAGCATAGGTATAATCCGTAAGCAAGGATTTGTCCGCCTTTGCGGTGCCGATTGTAGCGGCCGAAATGATAACATCCGAATTGTTACCGTTTGTTGAGGAGTCAACTACCCTGTTGCCGCCCGAGTCCTCGTCAACCCTGTCGTCGCCCGTGGCAACCGCCGCCTTGACGGTTTTATCACGCTTAAACTTTGACTTGTTCAAGGTTTCCGCCTCGGTCGCAGCCTCCGAAGATATTTCCTCCTGCGTTTCGGGCTCCGTTGTCATCTGCGTTACCGTTTCATATTCCTCGGGCAGATTTTCCGACACGGGAGAAGCGGTCATATGCGGCAAAAACGAGGTTGCAAAAAGCACCGCCGCAAAGGTCAGCACAAAAAGCACGACGGAGCAAGCTATTCTTGCCTTACCGTTATATAAAAGCCGTTCAAAATCAACGCTTGTAATTTTCTCTTTTAATTTTGACAATACTTGCCTGTTATTCTCTTTCATTTTCCACACTCCAACGCTGAAATTATACTACAAGCAGGCACTTATTGCAATAACAATAAAAAACAAAGCACATCCTTTTGGAATGTGCCCTGTAAACTGTTTTGAATATTCGTTATACGGTAAACACATATAAAAACAACGAGAAGAAATGAAGTACCGAGCCTGCAAGCACAAAGAAGTGGAACACGCTGTGGAAATACTTTTTCTTCGCACCGATACCGTAGAGTATTGCGCCGAGCGTATAAGCTATACCGCCCGAGACGAGCAAATAAACTGCTCTGTGGTCAATGCAGTTCCAGAGTATCCTCACGCAGACGATAATCATCCAACCGAGCGCAAGATACAGTATCATCTGAATTGTTTTTGTTGTGTTGAACAAAAAGAAGGTCATAAACATTGCAATAACGACCGTTACCCACGCAACCGCCAAGACCGCTACGCCTGCCTTAAAGTTCACGGGCATTATGACGAGCCACGCAAACGGGGTTATCGTTCCGGCTATCATAAGGTATATCATTGAATGGTCAACCATTCTCATTGCCTTTTTTCCGTTGTTGGGACGAAGTGCGTGATAAACCGCCGAGCAGGTGTACATGGCAATCATTGTAAGTCCGTAGATTAAAGCCGCTATAAGATACTGCCACGACCAAGCCTTAAACGCCTTATAAATGCACAGGAGGGTTGCGAGAACGGAAAGTCCGCCTCCGACCATATGGCTTATCGAGTTTATCCAATCCTCGGTTCGGGTATAATCTGCAAGTTTGATTGAGTCAAGCTTTGACATTGTAATTCTCCTTTTTCTTTGCAAATTTTCGGCTGTTACGCCTTAAATTACCCTTACCTATCTTTTTAATTACCTTAGATGCAATTATATCAAAGCCGCCGTGCTTTTTCAAGCCTGCCCATTGATTATTGTCAATTACCGTTATTGTGTCGATTATCTTTTTACTGTGAGCGTTTCATTGTCCAAATCGCCGCCCGTCAGAATTTCCCTTATCGCCGTGTTGAGCGAGGAGGTAAGCCTGTTGATTTTTTCGTCTTTGATTTTAAGCCTCTTTACCGCCCTGTCGGGAAGTCCGACGAAGCCCGTTACCGCATTGTAATACGCCGAGCCCTCGGGATGTTTAACGCAAGCGCCGTCGAGCACCGATAAAATCTGCTCGTTTACTATATCGATTATCCTCTTATCCGCCAATTCGTCAAGGTCGGAATTTGAAAAGGTTGTGCCGAGCGTTACGGCATTTATGATTTTGCCGAGAGTCTTGACGGTCATTTTATCGGCTGTACACGCAAGAGCCTTTAGCACGGGGCGCAGCTTGAGAGCCGTTTTCCTGCCCATACCGTACTCCCTCATATCCTTTATGTAAAACTCCTTATCGGAGCTTTTTGCTGAGGATAATATTCTGCCGACAAGATTTTGTGCGTGAATTTCAAAGTAGCGTGAGGTGTATTTTTCGCCGTTATAGGTAAAGCCCGAGAGTTTTCGGGTTTCGATTTTAACCGTGTTTTCATCAGCCGTCAGGGTTACGATAGGCGCAGGATAGCCGACAAGAGAGCCGACATTTATCTCATAAAGCTCCTTGCCCGTAGGAGACACATATTTATCAATGCGCTGAATATGGCTGTGGCCGACGAACAGAAAGCGCATACCCGCTTCGGCAAATTTTTCGATATACATTTCGTGCTTTTTACAGCAGGTGCCGTTATCCGTTATAAGCGGCGAAATATGCGAATAGAGCAGATGGTGCTCCATACCGATAACCAATTTGCCGCTGTCAGCCTCTTTTTTAATTCTGTCCGTTATCCACTCAAGGTGCTCGGGCATAAAGCCCGAATTTCCCTCGCCGTCCTGATCGTCGATAAGCGAAAACAGCACGACGTCGTTCGGAAGCTCGACAATATACGACGAGGTTCCGAGGTGGGTTATATATTCCTCCTTCGCCCTGTTCGGTCCGAAGTTAAAATACATTTCGTGCAATTCCTCGCTTGTAACGGTCTCAACGTCGTGATAGACCCTGTCGCCGACATACCGCCTTGCGTTGCCGTCACAGCACCAATCGTGGGTTGCAAGGGTAACGCAGACGGGTATTTTTTCGGAAAATTTATTAAGCTTTTCAATCATCTCGAGGTGGCTTGCTTTTTCGCCGTCGTCGGATATATCGCCGATTATCATAAGTGCGTCGGGATTTATCCCTTTAATCTCTTCGAGTGCGGCGTCGATAATCGCTCCCGTTTCCCTCAAGCATTTTTGGTCCGTTCCGCTTCGCCTTTCATATGCCTCGCCGCTTGTTCCGAGCGTTTCGGAATAGTGGTGCGTGTCGGCAATAAAGGTGAGCGTTGTTTTATTACTGTTTTGCATTTGCTTTTTTGAGAGCTTCCTTTTCGTGGCGTGCCTTGAGCTCCTCTATCATCATATGATGGCTCTTGCCCGAAATATTATAGAATACCATCGGGATAAGCATAAGACCATAGCCGATTGCGGGCAAAAGCGTTGTCATAAAGAACAGCGCCTTGTTTGTTGCCGCATTCTGTATCATTGAGCCCTCTGTATGAGAAATATAGCCCGTGTACGAAAGGATTGCAAGTCCGATAGCTGATGAAACGGAGTTTTCTATCTTGCCCGTAAAGGACATAAGAGAAAGCATAACGCCCTCAACTCTTGTGCCTGTTTTCCATTCAACATAGTCAACGGTCTCAGCTTCCATCTCCTTCTGCATAATGTTTTTACACTCAAGCGGAACAGCGGTAAGACCCGTGAAAATAACCGTAAGAATACCTATCGGAAGCGAAACTATTTCGCCTGCATCCTTGCCGAGATAGCCGTTGCGGCAGGTAATATAGAACAAAACGTGAAGCACGATTGCTATGATACAGCAAGCTCTGAAGAACTTTCTCGGGTCTGATTTTGTACCGAGCTTTTCAACAAGCTTCGGAACGCCGATACCTGCGATAAGGAAGCCCGGAAATGTGATAATGTCGATGAAAACATTGTATTTTGTTGTAAACATAAGGTCGGCTACAAAGTAGAAGGAAACCTGATTTGTAACCTTTACGATAAGGAAGAAAATGTTTGCAAGGAAGAGCATAAGAAGCGGTCTGTTTGAAAAAAGAAGCGAGAAGCACTCCGCAACAGACGGCGACTCCTCGTGATGAACAGTCCTCTCCGTCGTGTTCTTAAACGTAAAGCGTGTGAATACAAGTATGCCGATTGCCGAAACACAGCCGCCCGTAAGGTAAGCCTTTGCGGTGTGAGTGTTAAAGTAAGGCAGCCAGCCTGCGCACGCAACGAAAAGTCCGGGTAAAACGCCCGAAACGGAACGTACAATTGACGACACGCCGTAAAGCTTTGTTCGTTCAATTCCGTTCGGAGTAATCGCAAACGCCAATGCCCCCATAGGAATATCGAATGCCGTATATGTAACGTCAAGTCCTACAAAAAGCAAGGTTGTCCACGCAATACACATCCAATCGGGCATCTGTGAGGGAATACCCACGAAGAACAAAATCATTACTGCGGCAATAAACCACGGAGCACGGCGGATATACGGTCTCATCTGACCTTCCTTAGTGCGTGTCTTATCGACGATAATGCCCATCATCGGGTCATTGATAGCGTCGAATATTCCGCAGTAAAGTCTGATTTTCGAGGCAATTCCCATCGGGTTTGAAAACCTTGAAAATAATACGTTTGTCAAGAAGTAGTTGAGGTATTTCGAGCCTGTCATTGAGGTAAACATACCCTGTGCGCCTCTGCCGAGAGCATAGGAAATCGTTTCTCTCCATGTGAGATAGGTCTCCTCGCCCACGTCCTTTTTGACGATTTTCGAGTCTAAAAATTCTTTTAACTTTGCCATTGGCTTCCCCCTCGGGTTATAAAATTTTATTTATTTCACAGGCAGAGAACACGCCTTTGTCTGTAATAAATGCTGTTATTAAATCTGCATCGGTTACGTCGAATGCAAGGTTGAGCGCAGAAACGCCGTCGGGTGCCATACGCTTTTGATAGTGCATTTCGGTTACCTCATCGGGTGAACGCATTTCGATTTTTATGTCTTTACCCGTAAGGGTATTTTTGTCAAAGGTCGATACGGGTGCGCACACATAGAACGGTATCCCGTAGTGCTTTGCCAAAATCGCAACGCCCGAAGTGCCGATTTTATTTGCTGTGTCGCCGTTTGCGGCAATCCTGTCAGCACCGACAAGCACGGCGTCAACAAGCTTATTTTTCATAACATATGACGCCATATTGTCGCAGATAAGAGTTGTGTCAATCCCCGCTTCGTTGAGCTCATAACAGGTAAGCCTTGCCCCCTGCAAAAGCGGACGGGTTTCGTCGGCATAGACTTTTAGGTTATGACCGTTTTCTTTTGCGATATATATCGGTGCCAAAGCCGTTCCGTACTTCACGCAAGCAAGTCTGCCTGCGTTGCAATGAGTTAAAACGGCACTCTTATTTTCCAAGAGCCTCGCACCGTACTCTCCAATTCGTTTGCAACACTCGATGTCGTCGCTGTGTATCTGCAAAGCCTTGACCTGTAAGGCTTTTTTGATGTTGTCAAGGTTTTCGCCTTTACAGGAGAAAAGCACTTTTTTCATCTCTTCAACCGCCCAAAAAAGGTTGACTGCGGTGGGTCTTGAGGACAAAAGGTACTCGTAATTCTCCAAAAATTCCGAAATAAAGCCGTCCTCGTCCGTCTGCTTGCTCTCGTTCGCAAGAACCGACAGTGCAATAGCCGCAGAAACGCCGATACAAGGCGCTCCCCTCAGCTTCAGCTCCTTAATTGCGGTGTAAATCTCCTCTTTTTTGCCGAGCGAGAGCACAACCGTCTCATTGGGCAGCTTTGTTTGGTCGATTATTACAAGCTTATTGTTTTCGGTATCGTAGGCGACGGTTTCGCCGTGTAAATCAAACATTCGGCAGCTCTCCGATTATTTTCATAATGAGCTTTTGCATTTCCTCTGCCTTTTTCCTGCCAGCCTCGAGGACTTCCTCTTCTGTCAGCGGTTGGTCGAGAATACCCGAAGCCATATTTGAAATGAGAGAAAACGCAAGAACACGCATTTTACAATGATTAGCCGCTATAACCTCGGGAACGGTTGACATTCCGACAGCATCCGCACCCAAAACACGAAATGCTCTGATTTCAGCCGGAGTTTCATAAGACGGACCTGTGCAACCGATATAAACACCGTCCTTGACCTCAACGCCGACAGCCTCTGCGCATTTTTTCGCAAGCGCACGCAAATCGGGGTTGTAGGCATAGCTCATATCGGGAAATCTCACGCCGAAGCGCTCATCATTCGTGCCTATGAGCACATTAGTACCCATAAAATTGATGTGGTCGTTGATAAGCATAAGGTCGCCGACGTTAAATTCCTTGTTTATACCGCCTGCGGCATTGGTTACAATCAAATTTTTAACGCCGAGCAGGTGCATAAGCCTTACGGGGAGGACAATATCTTTCATATCGTAGCCCTCGTAGAAATGAAATCTGCCCTGCATACAAATAACGGATCTGCTAGAAAGTGTACCCACGATAAATCTGCCTTTATGACCGGGTGCGGTGGATACGGGGAAGCCGTCAATATCTTTATAGTCAATATAGGTGGGATTTTCGATTTTCTCGCCGAGCGAGCCGAGTCCCGAGCCTAAAATTATGCCTGTTTCGGGGGAAATATCGATTTTTGATTTAAGAAAATCAAGCATTTTTTCGATTTTATCCATTTTGAACCTCCGAGACTACCTCTGCCACGATTTTATTTACCTTGTAGCCGAGTTTCTCAATATCAATGGTCATATATTCGCCGTTTTTATATAAAACCTTGCCGTCAACCATAGTCAAAACGACGTCCGATTTTTCGGCTGAATAAACAATGTTGCTCACAACGTCAAACGACGGGTACATATTCGGCTTATCGGTGTCGATTACCGTAATATCAGCCTTGTAGCCCTCCTTGATAAGGCCCGTATCAAGTCTATGCTGTGCCTGTGCGCCGTTATAGGTTGCCATTTTAAGCACTGTTTTCGGCGAAACAACGTCGGGTCTGCCCGTAATTCCCTTTGGAAGAATAGCCGCAAGGTACATTTCACGGAGCATATCAAGTCCGTTGTTGCTTGAAGCGGAGTCCGTACCGATTGCAACGTTTATGCCGCTTTCGAGCAAGGCATTTGTATCGCAAACACCACTGCCGAGCTTCAAATTGCTTGCAGGACAATGTGCAACGCTGACACCGTTTTCCTTGATAATATCCCTGTCCTCGTCGCTTATATATACGCAGTGAGCGAAAACCGTCGGTCTTTCAAGCACGCCTGCATCATAGAAAAGCCTTGTGGGAGTTTTACCGTATTTCTTTATGCAATTTTCGTGCTCCGCCCTTGTCTCCGAAACATGAATATGATTGACCTGTCCGAAGTCGTTTTCCCTTGCAAACTCGCCGAACTGCTCAATCATTGAAAGCATATTTGTATATTCCGAGTGAAGCGACATATCGATTTTTATTCTGCCGTTTTCGGTGTTATGGTACTGCCTTACACCGTCGAGAGCCTCTTTTACACGGTAGCTGTCGAGGAAGCTTTTTTCGTCGGAAAATGACGAAATCGAACGTCCGAAATTGATTTTCATTCCGCTTTCACAGGCAGCCTTGATAACTCCGTCCTGAAAAAAGTACATATCGGAAAACGAGGTTGTTCCGCAGGCGAGCATTTCAGCCGCCGAAAGCAGCGTGCCGTAATAGGCTCTGTCGATATTCAGCCTGTCCTCAAACGGAAAAACCTTTTCATTGAGCCAACGCTCAAGCGGTAAATTCTCCGCATATCCCCTCAAAAGCGTCATAGTCGAGTGGGTGTGAGCATTGACGAAACCGGGCAGCAAAACCTTGTTTTTTCCATCGTAAATATCGGCAAACTCGCCGTCAGGTCTTGTTTTTCCGACATAGGTTATCCTGTCGCCCTGCGTCAAAACATACATATCGCTTTGGTAATCGAAATTTTCATCGATTACGCCGATTTTTTCAAATAACATAAGTGCCTCTTATACCGTTTCAAGCTCGATTTTTTCTATGACAACGTCCTTTGACGGCTTGTTTGCAAAGTAGTCAACCTTGACGTCTGCGATTTTATCGACAACGTCCATACCATCGATTACCTGACCGAACACGGTGTGATGATAGTCGAGCCACGGTGTGCCGCCCTCTTTTTCGTACATTTCAATACACTCTGTGGGGAAATATCTCTCGTCTGCGCAACGAAGCTGATCGAGCATATCGTCGGAAACCTCTTTCGCCTGAACGATAAAGAACTGACTGCCGTTTGTCGAGGGACCTGCGTTAGCCATACAAAGAGCGCCTCTGAAATTGTGAAGCTCGGGGGTAAATTCGTCCTCAAAGGGATGTCCCCAGATGCTCTCTCCGCCTGTTCCCGTGCCGTTGGGATCTCCGCCCTGAATCATAAAGTCCTTGATTACACGGTGGAAAATCAAGCCGTCATAATATCCGTTCTTTGCGTGAGTGAGGAAGTTTTCAACCGCTTTGGGTGCGTCCTCTTTGAAAAATTTAATTTTAATGTCGCCCATATTTGTTTTCATTGTGGCAACCGTTTCGCCCTCTTTAACTGCCGTAAACTGCTTTAACATTGTATTTCTCCTTTGTTATTCTGTACTCTTGAGTGATTCTATCATATCGATTTTTCTCAGCTTAATCGACATTAAGGCATTGACCAAAATCGTGAAAGCGACAGTCAGCACAATGCTGAAAATGTAGCTGTACCACTTAATCTGCCTGCCGAACATCATAGTATCGGTCTCAACGCTTCGCATTATGAAGAAGTGAAGCACCACGCCGATTATTATACCGAGTATCATACCCACAACCGTAAGAATGATATTCTCCCTGAAAACATATCTTTCAAGCTCGCCGTCATAGAAGCCCAAAACCTTTAAGGTTGCAAGCTCACGTCTGCGTTCTGTGATATTGATATTGTTGAGGTTATAAAGCACGACAACCGCCAAAAGTCCTGCCGATATAATCATCAGTGCGACGATTATATTGAGGTTTTTCATAGCCTCGTCAACCTGCTTTTGAGTGTCAACATTCATTGTAACCGAGGTTATGCCGTCAATTTTCAAAAGCTGTTTTGAAAGCTCGCTGTTGTCCTGTGCACTGCTGCGAAGAAGAAGCGTATTGAGTGCCGCCGAGTCTCCGAACAGGTTTTTATATGCCGTCGGGGTCATATATATATAATGGTATATGTAGTTTTCGACAACCGCAAGCACCTTTGTTTCGGCTGTCGAGTTTCCGTCCTTTTCAGTCTTAAAGGAAATGGTGTCGCCCTCTTTTACGCCGAGCATTTTCGCAAGCTTTTCGGTTATGATAACGCCGTCGTCGGTAATGTTTACCTGCTTGTGTCCGATTCTCGTTTTAAGAGTTATGTACTCCGAAAGGAAATCGACGTTCTGCGGAACAAGGATATATGCGTTCTGCTGTTTTCCGTTTGCGTTTGCGTAGGTAAGCGTTCTGAAGGTCTGAAGATAATCGTCAACACCGTCTACTTTCTGAACCTCGGAAAGCAAATGTCGGCGCTCTGTCCTTGTAAGGCTCTCATCAACGGTAATTGTGCCCTGATAGTTCCAAATCTTGTTGAACTGATTTCTCGTCATTGAAGAAACGGAGTCACGAATACCGAAGCCTACAAGCAGCAGTGCCATACAGCCCGCTACACCGAAGAGCGTCATATAAAGTCGCTTTTTGTATCTCAAAAGGTTTCTAAGGGCAGCTTTTTGTGAGAAGCTGAGCCTTGCCCAGAAGCCCTTGAATTTTTCAAGGAATATCTTTTTGCCCGTCTTGGGAGCTTCCGGTCGCATAAGCAAAGCAGGATTTTCTCTCAAGGAGCGACGGCAAGCAATCAGTGCCGCACCCGTTGTGCAAAGCACCGCAATTACAACCGCCGTTACCGCATACGGAATGTTTACAAAGCTTGCTATCTTTGTAAGGTTTACGTACATAATCTTATACGTTTTGACAACAAGCTCGGGAATCAGAGCCTCGCCCAAAACAACGCCCAAAAGTCCGCCTGCAAGCGTTGCTATGAAAGCGTAAAGCACATATTTTGAAACGATAGCTTCCTTTGAATAGCCGAGTGCCTTGAACGTACCTATCTGCGTTCTTCTCTCCTCGACCATTCTTGTCATTGTCGTAAGGCTTACCAATGCGGCAACAAGGAAGAAGATTATCGGGAAGACCGTACCGATTGCGTTTATGCCCTTTGCATCGCTCTCAAACGAAGCAAAAGACGCTACCGCGTCCCTGCCCGTTACATACCAAACGGGAACTTCCGTGGTTGCGATTTTTTCTTTATATTTATCAAGCTTTGCCTGTGCCGAATCGAATTCCGCAACAAGCTCTTCCTTTGAAAGATTGTATTCCTCGGTAGCCGCATCAAGCTGTTCTTTTTTGTCGGAAACGATATTTTGTGCTTCCCTGACAGCCTCGTCGCCCTGTGCAAGCTTCTCCCTTGCCTCTGCTATTGCCTCGGGACTGCCGTTGAGTATCTGCTCTGCGGTTGCTATCTGAACTTCAGCCTGCTCTATGCCGGATTTTAACGCTGCAAGCTGACCCTGATAGAGCTGTGCCATAGCCTTATAGCTATACACCTGAAAGGCTGCGTCGGCATATTCCTCGGTGGTCATATTGCCTGCGTTTTTACGAAGCTCCTCCTCCATATTGGCGATTGCGCCCGAAACCTGATCCAGCTGTGCTGAGGTGGTTTTGTATTGAGCGCGAAGCGTGGCTAAAGTCTTTTTAGCCTCTTCGACCTTTTGCCTGTTCTCGTCAAGGCTACCCTCCTGCAAGTCAAGAAGCTCCTGTGCATCCTCGATTTCCTGCTTGCGTGAGTCGATTTCAGCCTGTGCGGAATTAAGCTCCGCCGTTGCGTCCGAAAGCTGCTGATATGCGCTCTCAAGCTGTTTCATAGCCTTTTGCTTCTTTTCCTCAAAGCGTGTTTCAGCCTTGTCTATCAACTCGCCCGACTCATTTTTGAACTCGTCGTATCTGACGTTACAGCGTGTTTCCGCTATTGTATTGATGTTTGAAGCAACGCTGTCAACAAGCTTTTCGTACTTACCCGAGAAGCAGTTAAGTGCCGAAGCACCGTTGACCGTTACGAATATTTTTGTGAAAGCAGTGAGTGTAAACGCCTCTTTCGGAATGACAAGGAAAGCGTCAACAGTACCGTTGCCGATAGAAGCCGTGCCCCTGTCATCGCTCAAATAATATGAAGTATTACCCACGCCGACAATTGTAAATTCATCGGTCGCAAGCGTGTCCGAAAGCTCGTCGTCCGTACCCATTGTGAGCTTTACGGTGTCGCCTATCTGATAGCCCGACTTTTCAAGGAAGAGCTTATCTGCGATACACTCATTGTATTTTTCGGGGTATCTGCCCTCCGTAACCTTGACAAGATTTATCCTGTCGGTCAGCGAAAGCACGGTGGTTACAAGCTCGCTGTCGTGTCCCGAGCAAAGAAAATCGCCGCTGTACGCACCCTCTGCGTCAGCAACACCTGCAATTTTAAGTATCTCGGCAATGTCCTTTGCCGTTACGCCCAACGTACCCTGAACGCAAATATCCATCATATTTTCAGAGTCATAGGTCTTGTCGGCTGAAGATTTCATCGCCGGCGTTGCCGATTTAATTCCCGAAAAGAAAGCCGTTCCGAGAGCCACTATCAAAAGGATAGAAAGAAATCTCGCAAAGCTGCTTTTGACTTCACGCCCGAAGTCTTTTTTTAACGATTTTGTCATTTCTTTCTTCCTTTACCATTCAATGTATTCAACGGGGGTCGGCTTTTCATTGAGCAAAAGCTTGTCAACCCTGCCGTTTTTAACCTTGATAACCTTATCCGCCATAGGCGCAAGTGCCGAGTTATGAGTGATTACGACAACCGTAACGCCCTTTTCACGGCAAGTGTCCTGCAAAAGCTTTAAGATTGATTTACCTGTTATGTAGTCAAGCGCACCTGTCGGCTCGTCGCACAAAAGGAGCTTCGGATTTTTAGCAAGCGCACGTGCAATCGAAACTCTCTGCTGCTCGCCGCCCGAAAGCTGTGAGGGGAAGTTGTCAAGTCTGTTGGAAAGACCTACTTCTTTGAGCACGTCGGAAGCTTCAAGCGGATTTTTTGAAATTTGCAACGCAAGCTCTACATTTTCAAGCGCCGTGAGGTTGCCCACAAGGTTGTAGAACTGGAAAACGAAGCCGACATCATCACGTCTGTAAGCGGTGAGCTGCGACTCGTTGTATTTTGTAATATCGGCGTTATCGACGAAAATAGTACCCGAAGTCGCCGTGTCCATTCCGCCCAAAATGTTAAGAATTGTGGTTTTGCCTGCGCCCGACGGGCCGACGATTACGACAAATTCGCCCTTGTCGATACCGAAGCCGATTTCGTCAACCGCTTTAATCTCAACCTCGCCTGTTTTATATGTTTTTGTTACATTACGGACCTCAATAAATGCCATATTGCAAACCTCTTTCGCCATAAAAATATATACTTAATTATTGTATCACAATAAGCTAAAAATTTCCATAAAAATATAATAATTAAAAGTTTGTTCACAGAAAAATTTTATGCAAAATTGCAACCGGGGATTTGTGCGGCGTAGGGATTTTTACAAAAACATATAAAATTGACCTTACAATCCCTCCGCCTCACGTTCGTTCGGCACCTCCCTTTACACAAGGGAGGCTGAAATGCGGTTGTCCGTAACAAACCAACAAAAACAAAACAATTATCGGTTACTATTAAATTGAAATTTATATTAAACATTCCGCTCCCTCGTCGGAGGGAGCCTGAATAAGCGGCTGTCCGTTAATTTGATTTAATATGTAATGTGCAACGGACAGGGGCGAGCCCTGTCCCTACGGTTGTTGATATGTAATGATTTATGGCAAATATGGCGTTGAGAAATTTCGCACAACCGTAGGGGCGACCTGCGGTCGCCCGTCAATTCATATCAAATTAAAAACGGGCGAACACAGTTCGCCCCTACGATATAATATAAAAATATAATTATTTGTAACCAATGTGCTCTTTTTTAATTGTTCATCAGCTTTTGGATTTCTTCTTTTGAGAAATGATATTTTTTATTACAGAAATTGCACACGACCTCGGTTGTATCGTCCTGCGCCATTTCGGACAAACCGTCTTTGCCCGTTGCAATAAGAGCCTTTGTAACCCTGTCCTTTGAGCAAGTACAGCGATACTCAACCTGCGCATCATCAAGCTTTTCAAGGTTGAATGACGGCAGAACGGCACGGCAAATTTCTTCGGGTGTCATTTTGTCGAACAGCATTGTTGTTACAGGCTTTATATTTTGAATATCTTTCTCTAACTTGTCGATAATCGCATCCTCGGCAAAGGGTAATAACTGAATTAAAAATCCGCCCGAGCAGATAATATTCTTAGTGTCGGGATCAACAAGAACACCGAGAGCGCATACCGTGGGAGTTTGCTCGCTTGTCGCATAGTAAGCGGTAATATCTTCGGCGATTTCGCCCGATACAATCGGAATTTGACCTACATACGGCTCTTTCAAGCCCATATCCTTAATAACCGTAAGCGTGCCGTCTGTGCCTACTGCACCATGAACGTCAAGCTTACCCTTTTCGTTAAGCGGAAGCTCAACGCTTGCGTCTCCGATATATCCCCTGACATTTCCGAGAGAGTCGGAAACCGCCAAAACCGTACCGCAAGGACCGTTGCCGTTTATCTTGACGGTTATGCTGTCCTCTGCGCTCTTTAGCATGCTTCCCATAAGAGAGGCGGCGGTTAAAAGTCTGCCCAACGCCGCCGAGCATACCTTCGAGGTGTTGTGTATGCGGTGCATTTCGGTAACTATATTAGTGCTGTCAACAGCCATTATCGCAAGCTGACCGTCATCAGACATCATTCTTATAAGATTTTTCATCTCGGAAGCCTCCTTGCCACATAAACCGTCCTTTGAGTTGCCTCGGTCGGTTTGTTTCTTGTCATTTCTTCATATCTGTTAACAAGCTCGAAGCCTGTTTCGTTAAGCAATTTTTCTATCGTTTCGTCGCTGTAAGCCTTTTCCTGAAAGCTCTCCGAAAAACGTTCATAGGTGTTTTCGCCGATTTTTTCAAAAAAGTCAAGGTCGATATTTATTGTTGCGTTATCCTCGCAAAGAGAGTTTTGCCAAACGCAGAATAAATCGTCATATTCATATATATAGGTATTATCCGCAAGAATTTTCCTGTGCTTGTACAGAGTGTTCATATCGAAAATGAAAACCCCGTTATCCTCAAGGAAAAGAGCGACGTTTTGAAATGCTTTTTTCACGGCATTTTCGTCTTTTAGATGATTAAGACTGTCAAGAGTACAAACGGCACAGTCGATAGTTCCGTAAAGGTCTAATTTGCACATATCCTGACATAAGAACAATATGCTTTCGCCCGAAGCGTACATTTTGTTCTGCGCCTGAGCGAGCATTTCCTCGGATAAGTCAACGCCTGTTACCTCAAAACCTCTTTTTGCAAGTTCAACGGACATACTTCCCGTGCCGCAAGCCAAATCAAGCAAAAGCCCTCCGTCGATTCCGTTTTCGGACAACAGAGAGCAAATATAGTCGGCTCTTTCGGAGTATTCGACGTTTTCGGTCAACAGATCGTAAACCTGTGCGAAATAAGAATAGCTCATTTTACTCCTTGCCCTCTTCAACACGGTTGAAAATCTCCTCATAACCGTTACAGCCGTATTGCAACGAACGGTTTACACGGCTGATTGTGGCGGTAGAAGCGCCTGTCTCTTCCACTATCTTTGTGTAGATTTGATTTTCCGAGAGCATTTTAGCAACGACAATTCTTTGTACGATTGACTGAAGCTCATTCATAGTGCAAAGGTCCTCAAAGAAGTTGTAGCACTCCTCTTTCGTCTTTAATGATAAAATACAGTCGAATAAGAAATCCGTGCGCTCATTGTGAATTTTATCGTTCATAGCTGCCTCCAAAAGTTTTATCTGTTTATTATTTTAGCACGTTAAAGAGCGAAAGTAAACGTTAAATTATCAAAAATAGATACTAAAAGCGGCAGGAGCACAATATATAGTGGTGAAATAAAAAAATGAAAAAAATCTGAAATTTTTTTACGTTTTTAGTTGACAACCGAGAATAATTGTGGTATTCTTATTCAGCCGTCAGACGAAACGGCGCATGTGGGAGCATAGCTCAGCTGGGAGAGCATCTGCCTTACAAGCAGAGGGTCATAGGTTCGAGCCCTATTGTTCCCACCACTTTTATGGCCCGGTAGTTCAGTTGGTTAGAACGCCAGCCTGTCACGCTGGAGGTCGTCGGTTCGAGCCCGATCCGGGTCGCCATAAAAAATGCCTCTGTAGCTCAGTCGGTAGAGCAGAGGACTGAAAATCCTCGTGTCATTGGTTCGATTCCGATCGGAGGCACCATAAAATGCGGATGTAGCTCATCCGGTAGAGCGCCACCTTGCCAAGGTGGAGGTAGCGAGTTCGAGCCTCGTCATCCGCTCCAAAGGACGCTTAAAATCCTAAGCGTCCTTATTTTTTACCAATGACACCAAACATAAGGCGACATAGCCAAGTGGTAAGGCACGAGTCTGCAAAACTCCGATTCCCCAGTTCAAATCTGGGTGTCGCCTCCAACGAATCCCAATTGCGTTTAGCAACTGGGATTTTTTCTTTTATATAATAACCTAATGAAATTTAAGTGCGGTTAAAGGAGACTATATGGATTTCTTTATTTGTATCGGTTTTTGCTTTTGCGTAATAATTGCGTTTACCGTTTGTATCGCTCTTGAAGTAAAGCGAGCTAAAAAGAGAGACGGCGAAACGAAAATTGATGCGGCAAATAAATTTGAAATAAGAACAGAGTTTGAAACATCAACTTTTAATGCTGAAATAGTTGATTTGAGCTGCAGTGCGATGATGATAGGCGGTAAGTTTCCTAAAGCCGTAAATGTATATACGGTTGTTTTTGTAACCGACAAAAATGAGCGTATAAAGTTGAATGTTCCGCAAGAAATGTATGACGGTCTTGAAGTGGGTCAAAAAGGAGAACTTACTCTTGTGGAGGGAGAGCTGTACAGCTTTGTCGTTTAATTCGTTTTTATATTTTCCAATAGCGTAACAACATAACTACGCAGTTTTTCGGAGGAATTATGACTAAACCCAAAAATATGAGCTTGATTGCCAAAGCAATGCTTTTTCTCAGCACGATAATATGGGGCAGCTCATTTTTCATACTTAAAAATACGCTTGATGAAATGCCACTCTATTTTATTTTGAGCATACGCTTTTTTGTGGGTGCGCTGTTACTTTTTCTGGTTGACTGCAAGAATTGGAAGAAGCTTAATAAAAAATATCTGTGGGCAGGCGGAATGACGGGCGTGTTCCTTGCTCTCGCTTACATAACGCAGACTATCGGCTTACAATATACCACGCCGAGCAAAAACGCTTTTTTGACAACGGTTTATTGCGTTCTTGTTCCGTTCTTTTGTTGGGGAGTTACCAAGAAAGCACCCGACAAATTTAATCTTGTAGCGGCTGTGGTTTGCCTTACGGGAATAGGGCTTGTTTCGCTCGGCTCGGGAGATATAGGCTTTAATTTTATGGGCGACGGAATGACGCTTGTTTGCGGTATTTTTTACGCCTTACAGATAGTTGCCGTTGAGCTTTGGGGCAAGGATATGGATGTCATACTTTACACGGCATTTCAGTTCTTTGCGGCGTTTATAATATGCTTTGCGGGATTTTTGCTTTTCGAAGAAGCTCCTGCGAGCATTTCGCTCTCTACGATAGGATCACTTGCATATGTGTCGGTGTTTGCGACAACGCTGGCGTTTTTGCTTATGAACGTGGGCGTGAAATATGCTTCCGCAAGCTCAAGCTCATTGATTTTGAGCTGCGAAGCGGTGTTCGGCGTACTGTTCTCGATTTTGTTCTACCCCGACGAGCACATTACGCCGAGAATTGTCTGCGGCTTCGTGGTAATGTTTATCGGAATTGTTATCAACGAAACAAAGCTGAGCTTCTTACGAAAAGAAAAAGTGAGTTAAAAATAAATAAAAAAATATATCTTTTGGCGTAGTATTTCAACAATTTCACTAAAAATACTTTACAAAGTGAAAAATATATGATAATATTAAACTGTTCTTATAACATACCAAGAACAATTGGGTTACTACAAAAAGGTAGAAAACCGCAAAGCTCTAACGACTTCCTTTTTGGAGGTCGTTATCTTTTTATAGGGGAGTTATAAAGGAGTTGTACTTATGAAATACGGTATTGGTTTAGACTGCGGAATAGCCTCGGTGGGTTATTGCGTAATGGAATTGGATTTTAACGATGAGCCGAGAAGAATCGTTAAGCTCGGTTCAAGAATTTTTGATACTGCCGAGGTTCCGAAAACGGGAGCTTCGCTTGCTGCGCCGAGACGTGAGGCAAGAGGTATGCGAAGAAGAGTTCGTAGGCATCAGCACAGACTTGACCGCATAAAGCGTATGCTTATCGAAAAGAATATCATAAGCCAAGCGGAGCTTGATACCTTGTATAACGGACATCTTTCGGACGTTTATGAATTGAGAGTGAAAGCACTTGACGAGCCTGTGGGTAATTGTGAATTTGCGAGAATTCTTATCCATTTGGCACAAAGACGAGGCTTTAAGTCAAACAAGCGTAACGACGGAAAGGACAAGGAAGCAGGCAAGCTGTTGAAGGCTACCGAAAGCAATGAAGCTCTTTTGGAGAAAAAGGGCTACAGAACTGTAGGCGAAATGTTCTTGAAGGATGAAAAATTCGCACGGCACAAGCGAAACAAGGGCGAGGATTACAGCAATACCGTTTTACGCTCGATGATAGAGGCGGAAATAAAGGCGATATTTGAGGCACAGCGCAGCTTTGGAATGACCTTTGCAAGCGAAGAAATTGAGGCGATATATACGGATATTGCATTGTCGCAAAGGCCGTTTGACTTAGGCCCTGCAAAAGGTCCTGAAAATTCCCCAAGCCCGTATCATGATATGTTGGGCGAAAACTTGGTTGGACAATGCACATTTTATCCCGAGGAAAAGCGTGCGGCAAAGGCGACATATTCGTTCCAGCTTTTCAATTTGCTTCAAAAAATAAACCATATTTATCTTTTAAAGGATTCCGGAGATAAATATTCCTTGTCCGACGGGGAAAGATTGGCAATTAAAAATCTTTGCTTTAGGAAAAAAGCGGTAAATTATGCCGACATAAGAAAATCACTCGGAATTTCATACGATTACAAGTTTAACTGTATTTCTTACTCCGGAAAAGATGTTGAGAAAATCAAGCAAAAGCTCGAAAATCAAGACCAACAGGCTTTAATTGATGAAATTGAGAAAAAGGCGAAATTCGAATATCTTAATAATTATCATCAAATGAAAAAGGCGTTGGGCGACGTGTTCGGCATTCTTTCCGAGGATGACCTTGACGCTCTCGGAAGAATTTTTACGGTTTTTACGGATAAGGACAGAATTAAGGAAGAGCTTGCGCTTACGAATATATCGCAAAATCTCCATGATGTCATTTATGATAATATGCCGTATTTCAAGGGATACGGTCATATAAGCGATAAGGCGTGCAAGGAGCTTATTCCGTTTCTTGAAAAGGGAATGACGTACGACAAGGCTTGCGAAGCGGCAGGAATTGATTTCAGAGCACACTCAAACACGGAAAAGCACAAGCTTTTACCGCCTGCAGAGGATGCTCTTGCAGACATTCCGAACCCCGTTGTTAAGCGTGCCGTTACGCAGACAAGAAAGGTTATAAATGCGATAATCAGGGAGATGGGCAACAGTCCTGCATACATAAACATTGAGCTTGCGAGGGAATTGCCTAAATCCAAAAAGGAAAGAGACGAAATTGACCAACATAACAACGAAAACAGAGCCGCAAACGAGAGAATAAAAAATGAAATTACGGAGAATTTCGGAATTGTAAACCCGACAGGTCTTGATATTGTTAAATTGAAGCTTTATCATGAGCAGAATGGTATATGCCCTTATACGCAAAAGACTTTTGATTATGATAGATTGCTTGAGCCGGGCTATGTTGATGTTGACCATATAATTCCGTACAGCAAATGCTTTGACGACAGCTACTCAAACAAAATATTGACATTTGCATCGGAAAACAGGCAAAAGAGCAACAGGATTCCGATGGAATATATACCCGAAAATAAAAAATCGGGCTATCAGGTTTGGGTAACAAACAATATAAGAAATCCCAGGAAAAAGCAAAATCTTCTTAAAGCAAGGCTCACGCCCGAGGACACCGAGGGCTTCAAAGCACGCAATCTTAACGATACGCAGTATTTAAGTCGTGTGTTATATAACTACATAAACGACAGCCTTTTGTTTGATGATTACAAGTACAAAAAGAACGTCAGAGCAGTAAAGGGCGCAGCTACGGCGTATATGCGTAAGCGTTGGGGTATAGCAAAGGTTCGTGAGGACGGAGATTTACACCATGCGGCAGACGCTGCGGTTATTGCTTGCGTAACGGACGGTATGATTCAAAAAATCAGAAATTACTCTGCTTCGCAAGAGATGGACAACTATACGGTTAACACCGATACGGGAGAGGTTATTGACAAGCTTCCTATGCCGTACAGAGATTTTAGAAATGAATTGCAAAAGCGTCTTGAGTCGGAAAATTTGGATGAGTTGAAATTGTATCTTTCCAAGCTTCTGAACTATTCCAAAGAAGCGTTGGACGACGTAAAGCTCTGCTTTGTTTCAAGAGCACCGAAGCACAAAGCAACAGGTGCTGCACATATGGGAATACTGCGTTCGTACAGCGGCGACGGCTATTCGGTTTCAAAGAAAAAGCTTTGCGACTTAAAGCTTGATAAAAACGGCGAAATCGAGGGCTGTGATTTTTGGAAGAATGACGACAGGCTTTTATACAATGCGTTGAGAGAAGTGCTTATCAAATTCAGAGACAATAAAGAGACAATTCCTAAAAACTTTGAATTCCACAAGCCGAAATCCGACGGAAGTGCCGGTCCGATTGTCAGGAGCTTAAAGGTGAGAGAAAAGGTTTCTCAATATGTTCCGCTGAATACCGAAAACGACCTTGCGCAAAAGACGGGTGCAGGAAACGGCTCAATGATAAGAATTGATGTTTTCTATGTTGAAAATGACGGATATTATTTTGTGCCGATTTATGTTGCAGACACCAAGAAAAAGGAACTGCCAAATCTTGCGTGCGTAGCAAACGGTAAGCCATGGAAGCCTATGGACGACAAAGATTTTGTGTTCTCGCTTTATCATAATGATTTAATTAAGATTACTGATAAAAAACCGATTAAACTCACCGTGCCAAAGGGCTATAAAGGCACTTTGCAAAGAGAAATTGAACGCAATGAAGTGTTTTTATATTATACGGAAGCAGATATTGGTAGCGCTAGAATTTGTTTTGAAAGTCATGATAGAGCTTACGAAGGTCGAAAAGGTATTAAGAGCATTGCGAAAATTGAAAAATATACCGTAGACCCGTTGGGCAATGTCCATAAGGTGGGCAAGGAGAAGCGAATGAGGTTTAACTGATATGGCTTACAGGAATATTTTTATTTCCAATGAGGCAAGGCTAAGACTTCGCAATAAGTAGCTGATTGTCGATAACGGCGAAGAGCTGTCATTTCCGATTGAGGACATACGCTCAATAGTAATTGACAATCCTTATACAACGCTCAGCGCAAAGCTGCTTTCAAAGCTTTGCGAGGACGGTGTTTGCGTCATTGTCTGCGACGATAAGCACACGCCGTCGGCAGCGATGATGCCGATAGGGGTTTATTGCCGAGTCAATAAGCGTGTTACACTTCAGTTTGAACAGTCAAAGCCGAAGCTTAAAAAGCTGTGGCAGGAGATTGTGAAGGCAAAAATAAACAATCAGGCAAAATGCCTTGAGCTGAATTCCGTTGAAAAAAGCACCGAGCTTTATTCGATAGCCAAAACGGTAGCCTCGGGGGATACCACAAACAGAGAGGGTTATGCGGCAAGAATGTATTTTCGCAGTATGTTCGGGAATGAGTTTACAAGGGACGACGAAAACGGGATAAACGCCGCATTGAATTACGGCTATGCAATTTTTCGTTCGTTTATCGCAAAAACGCTTGTTGCTTATGGGCTTGAGCCGTCAATAGGGATACACCATAAAAATCAGCTCAATGCGTTTAATCTTGCCGACGATATTATTGAGCCGTTCCGACCGATAGTTGACAATTATGTTTATAAGAATTACCGTGAGTGGGGCGACAGCTTTTTTACGGCGCAAAAGTCGGAGCTTGTTTTACTGCTTAATTGTGCGGTTACGGTTGACGGAAAAAGACATTCTGCCGCAAACGCCGTTGAGCTTGCGGTGCAAAGTATCATTTCCTCATTTGAAAACGACGAAGCAAGGCTGAAGCTTCCCGTGCTCAATGAGCTGTCTTATTTTGATTATGACTAAGTTTATGAGAATGATTGTATTTTTTGACTTACCGGTAAAAGAAAAAGCCGCTCAACGAGAAGCGGCGAAATTCAGAAAATTTTTGATTGAGGACGGCTATCTTATGGTGCAGTTCTCGGTCTATTCAAGGGTGTGCAACGGATATGATGCGGTAAAAACGCACGAAAACAGGCTCAAGGCACATCTTCCCGCAAACGGCTCGGTGCGATTGCTCACCATTACCGAAAAGCAATATGAATCAATGCAAATTTTGCTCGGAGAATTCAAGCAGTCAGACACACAGGTCGCCTATGAGCAGCTGACTTTGTTGTAAAAATGAAAAAAGACTTGGAAATTTTTGTTTCTCCAAGTCTTTTTTTCATCTCAATTCTCCTCGGTAACGCCCGATACTGCGTTGCTTTTCGTTCCCATATTATAACATACCAAGAAAAATTAGGGAACTACAATTATCAACTATATTCTAAAACTTTTGACGAATTATAACATACCAAGAAAAATTAGGGAACTACAATTAATGGGCACACTTGCAATCGGTGTTGTAGTATTATAACATACCAAGAAAAATTAGGGAACTACAATGTTCGGGTCTTGATTATAGCTTCGGTAAAAATTATAACATACCAAGAAAAATTAGGGAACTACAATGTACCTGATGTTGGTTCAGATGTCAATCTCATTATAACATACCAAGAAAAATTAGGGAACTACAATCAACCGAGCGACATTGAATCGTTACGGATAATTATAACATACCAAGAAAAATTAGGGAACTACAATGTACATAGCTAAGCAAAACACAGACAAGCAATTATAACATACCAAGAAAAATTAGGGAACTACAATATGTTGAAAGTATTGTATATTGTAAAGATTATTATAACATACCAAGAAAAATTAGGGAACTACAATAATAATCTAAAACAGGGTATTGAAAATATAATTATAACATACCAAGAAAAATTAGGGAACTACAATATTACATATCGTGTTTTTGCCCCGAGATATATTATAACATACCAAGAAAAATTAGGGAACTACAATCTCGTTACTACTATCGCCTCTAACCCTCTATTATAACATACCAAGAAAAATTAGGGAACTACAATTATGTTTGAGAATAAACATTGTCAAGAAGTATTATAACATACCAAGAAAAATTAGGGAACTACAATGTAATTGGGCACAGCTTGAAAGCGGTAATTATTATAACATACCAAGAAAAATTAGGGAACTACAATGTTGTTGTTGCTATTGTTATAGGTGCATTATTATAACATACCAAGAAAAATTAGGGAACTACAATTTATATGAAGAACTACTATTATAAATCTTAATTATAACATACCAAGAAAAATTAGGGAACTACAATGTTGTTATTGGTCTTGTTGTTGGTGCTTTCATTATAACATACCAAGAAAAATTAGGGAACTACAATCACTACGACACACCCCCATATTGATTAAGATTATAACATACCAAGAAAAATTAGGGAACTACAATAGAGACGAGGTGCAAGGAATATGAGTAACAATTATAACATACCAAGAAAAATTAGGGAACTACAATCTGCTATCATAGCAACAACCGCTACATTAATTATAACATACCAAGAAAAATTAGGGAACTACAATAAGCGTTATGTTGTTCTGACAGAAAACTACATTATAACATACCAAGAAAAATAATTAAAGAAGCTTTTGCCATAAGATATTTATATAAAAATATTTCATTTTCCAATTTTCTTAACAAAGATTTTATGTCGGGTGTGATATAATGCGGATAAAATGAAGGGAGTGTTCAGTTTGTTAAGAGCTAAAAAGGCTATATTTCAAGGCTTGTTATTGATAGTCGGCGTGGCTATGCTGTGCTTCGGCGCTATGCGTGGCGAGGTTGATACGGTTTTGAGTAAGGCTGTCAGATTGTGCTTGGAGTGTGTCGGAATTGGATAAAAAGAAAAACTCGTTTTCAAAAATTTTGAGCCGTTTCCGTGGCTGGATTCAAGCGGCGGCAACACTGCTTACAAATATACATTTGCCGAATTTCTTTAAGGGCGGAATTTATCAGGGCAAGGGTAAGGCGGTGTGCGTGCCGGGCTTGAACTGCTATTCCTGCCCCGCGGCCACAGGCGCCTGCCCCATCGGGTCGTTTCAGGCAATCGTGGGCTCGTCGAAGTTCGGCTTTTCCTATTATATAACGGGATTTTTGATATTGCTCGGCGTGCTGCTCGGTCGATTTATATGCGGATTTTTGTGCCCGTTCGGTTGGCTTCAGGAATTACTCCACAAAATCCCCGGCAAGAAGCTGTCCACAAAGAAATTGAAGCCGCTTACATATTTGAAATATGCAATTTTATTGCTTGCGGTGGTGCTGTTGCCTGCGATAGTTGTAAACGATTTGGGTATGGGCGACCCGTTCTTCTGCAAATATATTTGTCCGCAGGGCGTTCTCGAGGGTGCAATTCCGTTGGCGGCGGTCAACGAGGGTATTCGCTCGGCGTTAGGCTCGCTTTTTAATTGGAAACTTGCAATTTTAATTGTAGTTGTTATTTTGAGTATATTGTTTTACCGCCCGTTCTGCAAATGGATTTGTCCGCTCGGTGCATTTTACGCATTGATGAACAAGGTGTCCCTGCTCGGCATTAAGGTTGACGAACACAAGTGCGTATCCTGCGGAAAATGTGCAAGGGTGTGCAAGATGGATGTAGATGTTACCAAAACACCCAATCATACAGAGTGTATTCGCTGCGGCAAGTGTATAACCGCTTGCCCGACAGACGCAATCAAGTTTAACTATGGCTTTGAGATGCCGAAAAAGATAACGGACGGCATTGAAAAGACCGAAAATAAAAATAAAACAAATAATAACAGGAAAACGGAGGATTGATTATGAAAATTTCAAAAGCTTCAAAAATTTTAGCCGTGCTTATGGTGCTTGTGTTGACTTTAGGACTTGCAGCTTGCTCGGCTAACAAGAAAAATCCGTCAAATGACAATTCGGACATTATCCCCTTGCTTGCACAGGAGCCGAACAGCCTTGATGAGGCGACAGCTCTTCATAAAAAGCTTATGGAGGCGGAAAACAAAATTTTTACAGATAACTCTGCCCTTTGGGAAAAGGTTTTCCTTTCGGCAAATAAGAATAGCCCTATGATTGAAGACGGAAAAAACTACGGCGATTTTCTTCTTGACACGATTGAGGGTGCAAAAAGTCAATTCTCCGCAGATGAATTGAAAACACTCAAAGGCGGAGCAGAGCAGATAAAGGAAATCGAGGGCAAGCTCACGATTTTGGAACAGAAATATCCCGGCTGCGGAAGCACACCGGGCAGCGGAGAGAGCGTTGGAGCAGAAGAAGCGGGAATGGGTGGAAACAAAAGTAAACTTACTCAATTCCCGAGTTTTCAGGGAAAAGACCTCGACGGAAATGAAGTAAACAGCAAAGACCTTTTTTCAAACAATACTGTAACGGTGGTAAATTTCTGGTTTACGACCTGCAAGCCCTGCGTTGGCGAGCTTGAAGAATTAGAGGCGCTCAACAAGACCCTTTCCGCAAAGGGCGGTGCGGTTGTCGGTGTAAACTCCTTTACTCTTGACGGCGATAAAGCGGCAATTTCGGAAGCAAAAGACGTTTTGTCGAAAAAGGGCGTTACCTACAAGAATATTTGGTTTGATTCAAAGAGCGAAGCGGGTAAGTTTACCTCGGGACTTTATTCATATCCGACAACCTACGTTGTTGATAAAAACGGAAATATCGTAGGACAGCCGATCGTCGGCGCAATCACTTCTCCCGAGCAGAAGGAGAAGCTCAACAAGCTTATAGATCAGGCTATTGCAAGCAGCAAGTAGTTAATCTCATATTTATAACAGAAGAAAGGCTCAACAGCAGTTGGGTCTTTTCTTTTATAATCTGAAAGCGGATTTACGTCGCTTGCTTTATTATGCCTGTTGTGGTAGAATGAATACAATTACAATATAAAAAGAAGGCTTTAATATGTGGGCGATATTGGCTGTTCTGTCCGCAGTGTTTGCGGCATTGACCTCAATTTTCGCAAAGGTGGGCATACAAAACGTTGACTCGACCCTTGCGACCGCAATCAGAACGGTTGTCGTTGTGCTTATGGCATGGGTTATGGTGTTTATTACGCATACGCAAAGCGGATTGTCGGGAATTGACCGTAAAAGCTGGATATTTCTTGTCCTTTCGGGACTTGCGACGGGTGCATCGTGGCTGTGCTATTACAAGGCGTTGCAGCTCGGCGAGGTTTCAAAGGTCGTACCGATTGACAAGCTGAGCATACTTTTTACACTTGTGTTGGCATTTATTTTCCTTCATGAGAAATTCACCGTGAAATCGGCGGTCGGCACGGCGTTTATCACTATCGGCACGCTGATAATGGCATTGTAATTTGTAAATAATCTGTAACAATACACGATTGTATTTGAATTGACATTAAAATAATGATAAAATCTATCTATTATATAAATTGAGGGAGGCATATTCTTGGCAGATAATAAAGAAAAAGACCTTGAGGGGATTTTTCCCGAGCAGGACGACGAAGCCTTGAAGAAGGAGCTGGAGGAGTTAAAAGAGACCTTTCAGCAGGAGCTTGACAAGGCGACCGCCGAGGCTGAAACTTCGGAGGAGGAAAACGAAAACGAAAACGAGTCGGAGCCAGACGAAGAGGAAGAGCTTACCGAGGATATGCTCTGCGAGTGCTGCGGCGAAAACAAGAGAGGAACGGCGAAGGATCCCGAGTCTCATTTTTGCACAGAGTGTGAAAAGGCGTTAAGGCACTATCCGTTTGATTTTCTTAACATTATAATAATGCTCATAGTTATCGGCTTTAGCTTTTACGCTTGCTATGTGTTTGCGGGAAATGCGAATGTTTATGTTGATGCGTTGAACGCTCAGAAGGCTGCAAAGGAAAATATGCTTTTCACCGCACATTCCGATTATTCAAAGCTTTTCGACACTATGGAGGACAAAAGCATCAGAGGCGAGATGGTCTACAAGAGGGCAATTCTCAATCTTTCAAAGGTCGGCGGCTATCAGGATATGGAGCAATATACCTCAAGCTTTAAGTCTTGGGAGCTGAAGCTTCCGCACCTCAAATCCGTCACAAAGGCTTTTGAGGAGAAAAATGCTTTCGAAAGAACAAGGGACGCTTGCTATGAGATAATTGATTCGAATATTCCAAAAGAGGCGGTTGACCCGTCCGAGGTTCCGTATGAAACTATAATCGAACAGCTGAAGGCTCTTGAAAACAAGCCTCTTGAGCCCGTAACCTACAGCGCTGAGGATGTACAGGACGGACTTGTTACCACAACGGCGGCGTATTCCATTGAAGCGAACGCTTACAGTCAGGCGATGATTTCATATTTCAAGTTTTATACTGCGGCAATAAGCAGTCAGCCTGCCGAAACACAGATCGGCTTCCTTGAGGAAATAAAGAACGGTTATCCCGAAATGACCTGGCTTTACGGTCCTATGCTCGGAGATCTCTATGTCAAAGCACAAAAGGATGTTACAGACTATTGCACATTCCTTAAAGAGGTCAATGCCGAGGATGCTTATGCTGATGTTGCAATGGCTACCTCGTTGCGTATTCAGGGAAAATACGAGGATAGCATAGCGATTTGCAAAAACAAGGTGCTTGAAAAGGACGACTATTCATTTGAGTATTACAGACAAACCGCACTTTCCTGCCTTGCACTCGGAGAGTATGACAACGCTTGCACGGCTGCTAAGTCGGCATATGAGCAGTACAATTATTCTATTCAGGTGCTTGATACCCTTGCTCTTTGCTATGCGGCAACGGGCAATGATGAGGGCTATGCCGAGGTTGAGAAGATTTTTGCTCAAAACAGTATGGCAGTCAGCGACGAAGTCAAGGATTACAAGGACGGAAAAATCACCCTTGACAGCATTCTCAAGGAAGGAGATTTTGACGTAGAATGACAACGGTATATATAATAGTAAAATATCTTACATTTGTCGGCGCATATATGAAGGGCTTTTTCGAGCAGCTTTCCTGCCGTGTGTACGAGGTGCTTATTGAGGACGGACGCTATCTTACCGCAACCGAGCTTTGCGGTCATGTCGAGCACGAAATAATTAAAAAAAGAAGTGTCAGCTTCGGCGTTTGCTTCTTCCCGTTTCTCTTTAACCTTATATTAGGCTTGGTTTTCGTATCGGTAGGCTCAATGAACGTGTATTTTCTCGGCGAGTTTTTTACCTATAATAAAGGAATAGTGCATATACTGAATTTTGTGTTCCTTTGGCTCGGAATTTCAATGCTTACAAACCTATTTCCGCAGATTGAGGACGCATTGACCTTGCGTGAGCTGATTTACGGTAAAAACACCAACATTGTTTTGAAAATACTTGCGGCACCGATTTTTGCGGTACTCTATTGCGGAGCGTTCCTTGAAAGGTGGGGAATAACCTTCCTTACCTCGATAGCGTTTTCTCTTGCCGTACCGTCGATTTACGCAACGTTTTTGCCGTCTTTGATAGGCGCAATGCAGTAAAATTAAATTAAAATCCGAAGCGGTAGCGTTCAGTCCTGCCGTTTCGGATTTTTTGTTTGCATTATATATAGTAAAATGCTAAAATTGAATCGGTGATAATATGAAAAAGATAATTGCTTTAATCACAGTGTTGGCTTTATGCCTTGCCTTTTCTTCCTGCTCAAAGAAAAGTGTCAACGAGCCGACGACAGAAGAAATGAGCAGCACGGCTGAAGTGACGGAAGCTCAATCGCAGACCGAAGCGGAAAGCACAACTCAAGAGCCGACAACAGAAGCACCGCAAACGCAGGCACCTACTAAGGCTGTACCTCAGACTCAAAAACCAACTCAAAAACCGACGCAAGCGGCAACGAAGGCACCGACTCAAGCTCCCAAGCCGCAGGCGGCAACACCACCAAATGTAATTACAGGCTTTGAAAGCGAAATGCTTGAGCTATGCAATCAGCAGCGTCGTGCCAACGGAAAGCCCGACCTTACGCTCAACAAAACTCTTTGTGCCAATGCCGCTGTCAGAGCAGAAGAAATTTCAAGAGATGATTGGTTTTCACACCAAAGACCCGACGGCACCATGTGCTTTACCGCAGTTACCGTGGGTTATATGACCTGCGGAGAGAATATTGCTTACGGCACAAGGACGGCATCCGCTACCGTTGCGGCGTGGATGGACTCTCCCGGACACAGAGCCAATATATTGTCCGATGAATTCACACAAGCGGGCTTCGGTTGTTACGAGCTTGACGGAGTGCGATATTGGACGCAGTTTTTTATAGGATAGGCTAACTGCAAAAAACGTGGCTTCCGATCGTTACGATAACAGGTCTTGTTCGTATCCATTTATTAGAGGTTTTTGCAGGATTATAATAGTATATGGCACCGCCCGTTGGATCCCATCCGTTAATGGCATCTCGGGCGGCTTTTTTTGCCGTGTCGGTCGGCTCCACCTTCCAGTTGCTGTCGGTAACACACGAAAAAGCACCGGCTTGGTAAACAACCCCCGAAATGCTGTCGGGAAACGATGAGTGCTCGACTCTGTTTAATACGACTGCGCCGACGGCAACCTGACCCGTGTAGCTTTCTCCTCTCGCTTCTGCGGCTATTACCTTTGCTAAAAGATATACGTCGTTGCTTGTGAATTTGCCCGAAGAGGACGAGCTGCTCGAAATGCCCATAGCATTGAGTGTGTCTTTGCCTGCTATTCCGTCTGCGGTCAATCCGTTCTTTCGCTGAAAGCTTTTTACGGCGTTTTGCGTTTGAGTTCCGTATATTCCGTCAATGCCTCCGGAGTAGTATCCCCAATTTTTGAGCTTTTGCTGAATTTTGCGAACCTCCTCGCCCCTTGAGCCGAGACGGGAAAGTACCTGCGAAGCTTCGACCTCGTTTATACGGCGATTTTGATATAATGTAATCGAGCCGAGCAAGAGAACTGCCGCAAGAAAAATACAAAGCAGCTTAAATTGCTTATTGAGATTAAAAAGATTTTTCATAAGATTACTCCTGTAATTTATTTACTTATATTGTTAAACGGATAACGAAAAATATACTTACCGATGTATCGAAACAGGAGAAATTGTGGATTAAAAACAGCTTGACCACAAGATATGTAGGCGCAATAAAAAAGTTGAAAAAAATTGTAAAAAAATTGAAAATAAGTGTTGACAATGGGCTTGCTCTGTGATATTATATCAAAGCTGTCCGCAAGACAGCGGGACACAAACGAAAACGTCAAAAAGAAATTTCAAAAAGTTGAAAAATTCCTATTGACAATGAGTTTTGAAAGTGCTATAATGTGCTTCCACCCGTGAGAAAAGCGGTGGCACGGACCTTGAAAATTAAACAACGACTTAAGAAAAAGGAAACCCTGAAATTCC
>SAMEA104315423__coassemble_1705_pt1 | contig 55406 bp, 50 predicted proteins | sample SAMEA104315423__metabat2_low_PE_002 | metagenome-assembled genome bin SAMEA104315423 (sample SAMEA104315423) | gut metagenome | biome: Monkey gut; feature: monkey-associated habitat; material: faeces | place: China | collected 2013 | reverse complement strand
TCGCCCGTCAATTCATAGCAAATAAAAAACGGGCGAACACAGTTCGCCCCTACGGATTGTAAGTATATTTTTATATCATATCTGCCGTAAATTTATGTTTAATTATTTAGTTTTCAGATAAAAACGAGGATATTTTTTCTGCGTCTTCGTATCCTTTTTCATACAGCTTTTGTAATGACGATTTGTTCTTTACAAGCGTGTCAACTCCGCAGGTATCGTCTGGCGAAATGATAATCGCCTTGCCGTCCTTTGCATACTTCTGAGCTAACGCCACGCCCTCATTGTAGCGTTCCGCCCTCAATTCAAGCTGATGTGCTGCCTTCGGGTATTTGCTTTGGAACATTTTTGCAAGTATTTTTTCATTGTCGGGCGTCTGAATTAGGGGCTCCGGCTTTGTCAAAATAAGCACAAGCTTATCGCAGCCGTCGTCAAACGCCTTTTTGACGGGAACGGGATTTCCCAATGCACCGTCAAAGTACGGAACATTGTCGATATACTGCGGCTCGCACACAACGGGAATTGCGCTTGAAGCCTTTAATATACTGTAATCGTCACGCTTAATATCGTTTCGGTCGAAATACCGAGCCTCGCCCGTTATTGCGTTGGTGCCTGCGACATACCACTCCATAGGATTTTTCATAATACCGTCGAAATTCAGCGGATTTTCGCCGTCGGAATTGCTCAGCGTACCGTAAATATAGTCGAGATTTAAGAACGAATGGTGGTGCAAGAACTCGCCGAGCCCCATATACTCCTTTCGTGATGAATAATCACGGTAGAACACATAGTTTCGACCCCTTTGTCCGCCGACATATGAAGCCAAATTCGCACTTCCTGCCGAAATTCCGATACCGTAGCTGAAATTTATACCCTTGTCAAGACAGTAGTCAAAAACGCCTGTCCCGTAAATTCCTCTCATTCCCCCGCCGACATCTATAACACCTGTTTTCATATTTCAATCTCCTAAAGCATACGGCCGCAATTTCACAGCCTTACCGTGGTAAAATTTCCGTTTTGATATTCAAGCGGTTACCTATGTAATAATAACGCAAATCCGCCGAGAATTCAACAAATTTTTGGCAGATAATCAAATATATTCGTTTAACGGAAGCTTAACGCCATTATTGTGCAAAACAGGCAGTAACCGAATACGGTTACTGCCTGTTTTTTAAGGGAAATTTAGGTTTCGGTATTATTTTACTTTACCCGTTTTTTCTTTTTATCCGCCATACCGAACAGAGTAACGGCGCCGCCGCTGAGTATTGCCATTGTAAGCCACAATGCAAGGCTGTTTGTGCCGCCTGTCTTTGGAATGTTCACATTTGTTACACTTTTGCTTGTCGCCGCAATTCCGTATTGGCTCAAATGAGTTGTTTCAAATACAATATAGCCGTCCTCAACCGTTGCGGGAATCGTTTCTTTTATCTCGCCGTTTAAGATATATACAACCTCGTATTTTTCATAACCCTTCAAGCCTTCGGGCATTGCAAGTCTGATTTTCATTTTGGTATCGCTGATTTTTACAACATTGTTGTCCCCATCCAGCACATTGATATCCGCAATGAATTTTACATTCTTATCTGACAATTCTTTTTTGACCTCTATGGATTTAATATCCAATTTGTAATCCTTATTTATTCCGTTCGGAAATTCGATAATAGCCTTTGTTTCGCCTGTGCTTTCAATCTTATTTACCGTTTCGGAAGCGGGAGGCGTAATCGGTGTGGGCGGTTCGGGCTTTCCGGGATTTTCCGGCACGTCATTATTTTTAGTCCAAGAAGCGTAAAGGGTCAAATTTTTATACCGCACATAACCGTTGTCTTCCGTAATCAAGGTGTCTTTATCAAATTTGCTATTGGTTTCTTCGTTGTTATCCCAAAATCTCCAATAAACATATTTGTAATTTTTTCCGCTGCCGTCTTTTTTGGTGTTCCAGCCGTTAAAGGTATAGCCCTCTCTTACGGGAACATAGGGCAAAAGCGACATTGATGCGCCCGAGTCTCTGCCGCCTACATAGTCGTATGTGTTAGACTCCTTACCGTTGAGCTGTCCGCCGTTAGCATTGAGAGTTACTACGATACCGTCGTTGTCAAAGGTGTTTTTGGTATATGTCGCAAGTACCCTTACAGCGTCGCTTTCCTTAAAGCAATCAGCCGATATTTCCGTTACATATCTGCCGTTCAAATCCCAGCCGACAAAGGTATAGCCATCTCTTACGGGAACATATTGAGTTAAATCGACTGTTTGATATTCATTTGAGCTGCTTGTCAGGGTTATTTCATACTTGCCGTTTACTGTGCCGCCGAGACCATCAAGTGTCAGGTAATATGTGCCTGTTCCCTTTAACGGTTCCTCGGAGAAGGCTGCGCAAATCATGAGACCGTTAGTGTATTCCACCTCGCCGTCGCTTACCCAAAAAGTACCCTCGGAATTGAAATCCGACAGTGGTATATCCTCCTGGACTCTTGTTTCGCCCGACCAATCCGTTGCCCAATAAGCAAATTGAGTTCTGCCGTTAAACGGAATAATGCCTGCAGTCAATTCGGATAAGCTTACCGTCGTGTCGCCGTCGGCAACATCAAATCTTATTATTTTTGCATAATCGCCGTCGATTTTGCCGTCCGAAGCGCAAGTGAGAAGCAACGTGTACTTGCCGTCGTCCTTAATTGTAGCGGCATTGACTGTCATAACGCTTGAAATTACGAACATTGCCACAAGCATCAGCAAAAGTACCGTTTTCAATTTTGAATTGACCTTTCTCCTTAATCTTTTTTGGTTATCCATAAGATTTCCTCCTTTTTAAGCCTCTTTTCAAAGCTTTGTTTAATCATTAGACTGACAGCGAAATTTAATTTGTCTCCCCTATCCGTCTATACAGTTAATTATATTTACAGATATAAATTTGTATATAAGGGAAGTCCGCCAAGTTAAAAAATGTGGGTGGCGGAAGTCCGCCAATATGCAAAATCGGGTAAAAAAACACCTCTCGCAAAAAGTGAGAGGTGTCAAACGGAAATTATTAAATTCTGTGTATTATCTGTTATTATTGAAAAGAGAAATCAGTCCGATTCGAGTTTTCGCACCCGTTTTTTCGTATATTGCGGACACATAACGCTCCAAAGTTCGTCTGGAAATGAACAGATTATCGGCAATCGTCTGCAAGCCGTCCTCGGTACTGACCAACAGACCGAAAACCTCTGCTTCTCTCGGCGTAAATGAGAATTTTTCCGAAAGTCTTTCAAGCCTTTCACTACTGCTCACAGCCTCTTTTTCAGCGGCGTCAAGCCTTTCAAAAAGCTCTCTGCGCTTTACGGTATAAATAAGTGCGGTAATGCTTGTAAGCACGAACAGCAACAGCTCGCCCGTTATAATTGCGATATTATTCCCCGAATTGAGCAACGCAAGAGAGCCGCCCGAGATCGCCATTGCAACCAAGTTGTTTACGGCTCTGCCGAGTCCTGCCCACAGCTGCGGAGTATTTGTATATTGCGACAATTCCATAAACGAGGCGGTAAAGAAAACGGCAAAAAAGCCTGCGGACAAATAAAACACCGCCAAGCCTGCCGAAAACGGCCCTGCAAATTGCAATATTACCAAGCACGCCGTCGAAAGTATCATAACGCAGTACATTATCACGCCCATATATTTCCTTTTTGCCACGTCGAACAAAAAGCCTGCCAAAAGTCCGCTGAGCGCAAGAAAAATTCGATGCCATTGTCCGATATTCGCCACACCGTTTGCGTGATACAAGGTAACCGCATTGTCGAGCGTACCGAAAATGCAGGTCATAAGCGCAACGAACAGGACAAGCACCACGCCGATTTTCAAGCCGCTGTTGTCTTTTTTGTTATTTTCGCTTTTCGCATTGCTCTTCGAAGCGGTCAAATCCGCACAGCTTTTTCCTGCTTTTATGAGCATAACCGACAGCAGCAACACAAATGCCGAAAGAACGCCTGCCTCCGACATATCTGCGTGAATTAAATTGTTATTTGCTATTTGGAGCAAAATCCCGAGCATATACGAAAGACCGACGAGCCTTGCAAGAAATTCGTTGTTTTTCAGCAAGCACACAGCCTTATAAAACACGGCACTGCCGAATACTCCGAGGATTAAAAACAGCACAAGCCCTGAGCCCAACGTAAGCATATAGGTACTGTGGCGGCACATTAAAAACAGGCAAGCCACGGATATAACCGCCGAAATTACGGATATAACGGAAAGCAATTTTTCCTTAAATATGCGACAGAAAAGAGGATACAGGGCAAAGCCGACCACGCTCACGCCGAGCGCATAGTTTTGAGCGTTTACCGACCGGTCGCCCGACACGGTACGGGAAATCACATTGACAAACAAAAACTCTGCACCCAAAAACGTAAGGGTAAACAGGCTCATCAACGCAACAGCCGTTATATAGGAAGCTCTGTTTTCCTTGTTAAAGACATCGCTTTTTTTGATTTTTTCAAAAATACTATCCATAATAATATCCTCGTGGTTTTATCGGACAAAATATCAAACAGACGGAGTAAATATTTCAGCCGAATTTCAAGGCTCTTTCGTCCCGAGCTTATCAATAATAACATAATAACATATTTATTGATAAATCACAAGATTTACAATTTTGGCTGCGTGGTTCTCATCCACCTCAACACGTCTGTAAAAAATAAACAATAGAAAAAAAGAACCCTCTTGATGTAGATTATACATCATGAGGGATTTTAATGCCAAGAAGATATCGACATATAAGCAATTACGAAAAAGAAATATTAGAATTAAAATCGCAAGGATTGATTTTGAAAGAAATGGAATATCTTTTTTGTTCTGTTTTATCAGTGCTGTAATTATGCCAACTATTACAATAGCCGGATATCCAAAATAACGAGCAAACAAGATTGGTTGTTCATTGATCAATAATCTAATAAATTCACAGCCGATCCCCTTAAAATTAACAATAAGGATGATTGCAAAATTTTATCAAGATTACTTTTTTATAGATAGGATTATTATAAATACCGGACTACCTATGCACATTACATATATAAATCAAATATTAAATCTCTATAATTCTTGATTTTGCTTCTTATTTGCCTATTAATGATTCTTATCTATTTACAGTCTCGCCTAATACTTCTTTTAACGAACAATCGTATACATTATTGTCCTTTACACATAAAAAGTTCTCTGTTTCAGACAAAAGTTTTTTAATATCTCTTTTACCGCTTTTTGCCACAGGAAAATCATTTCTGATTTTAATTGCTACAGGAACACTTGATAATGGCAATATATTTTTAAAATCATTATATATTTCAAGAACGGTCTTTTTTATAAAATCAGCATTTTTTGTATTAAACTGTATATGAACTACAACATTTTGATATTTATTATCATTAAATTTGATTCCCACAGCTTCGCAATCAATTACAGATTCATATTTCTTTGCGATTTCTTCGACTTCAAACAAATATTGTTTTTTCTCTATTCCGTTATCATCAATCACGATAAAATCGCTTTTTCTCCCTCTATAAGTTACAAAACCATCTTCATCTACAAAACCAATGTCACCGGTTTTATAATATTTTTTCGAATTAATATAAATAAAACTGTTTTGAGTTTTGCTTGTATTATCAGTGTATCCGAGCATCATCATAGGCGTACTGTAACACAATTCACCTGATTGATTATATTTTAATTGCTTACCTGTTTCATCGATTACCGCAACATTTACTTGCGGTAACGGAACACCTGCGGTCCCCGCTTTATATGCTTGACGAAGAGTAGTTGTTGCACATGCGCCAACTTCGGTGCTGCCGGCACCTGAATAAAGTGGAGTTTTACACCCGAATTTTTTTAATTTTTCAAATATTTCCTGCTGTCTGTATACTGAAGCACCATCACCTCCTGCAATAGGATGCGTAAGTTTTGACAATGTGTCTTTTTTTAATTTTGAATTACTTACCGCCTCCCACATCTCATTTGATATGATTGCAACGCCAATTTTAAATCGATGTTGTAAAAAACTTTTACCTATTGTTTTTTTATCAAAAACAGGATCTAAAACATTAATCATTCCAACTAAAGGCGGCAACAAAAAATTATTATTTATACCGGTAGAAAAACATATAGGCACTTTATGTAAACTTGCTGTGTTTTCATCTGTTCCCAAATCTGCCAATTCATGATTTTTAGCCATATATATTATTGAATCAACTGACAAATCAATTCCTTTAGCTTTAGAAGTTGTTCCGCTTGAATAAACTGTCAAAAATTTTAGATTTTTATCGTATTTTGCAATTTTGACATCAGGCATAGAATCGGATTCCTTAATCAAATCATCATAATAACTAATGTCTAATCCATATGTTTTAGCCAAACAATCGAATTTCTTTTTGTAATTGCATCTTTGTTTAAGGGTTATCGCTTTGATGAATTTAGGAAATGACTCTGAAAAATGAACAACCACTATTTTTTTATTTGCCATTTCAGGCATTTTTAACGTTTCCTCAAACAAATCATAAAACACATCTAAAATAACGAAAACATTAAAATCAGAATTCATCACGCTATCAATAAGCAAATCTTTTTCATAAGTAATATTAACAATATTTACACCTGCACCAATTTTGCTTAATCCCATTATTAGATAAAAAGCCTCAGGAATACCGATCATTCCAAATAATACCTGTTCTCTTTTTTTTACACCTAAACAATTCAGAATTTTTGCAGCTATATCACTATTATTTATGACATTCCGTCTTGAAATAACATTTTTATAATAATCTATCCCCGGATTGTTCAAGTAATTCTTATTTGCCTTTAAATAATACTCATAATAGGTTAAATTGATCGGTTCAATTTTATCGGCATCCTTAGGATAATACTTTAGCCATGGCTTGTCTATTGACGGGTAGCCTGTTGTTTGATTAGTATTCATTTATGGTCTCCTATATATTCGCTTCGTTCTCTAAAGACTTATAGTCAATTTTCCCTATTGGGGTCAATGGCAGTCTTTCTTTGATTATAAAATCAATAGGTTGAGCATATTCCGGCAATTTTTCTTTACATAAATTCATAAGGATACTCTTTTCCTTTAAAAAATCACAATCACAACTTTTTAAAGAAACATACGCAATAGGCTCTGAAAAACCATTTACATGTTTTGCTACCACACAAGCATTCTCAATGTTTTCAGCAGAGCATAAAACATCTTCTATTTGACTTGGAAAAACTTTAAAACCGTCATTTTTTATGATAATTCTTTTAATTCTGTCTTTTATATATACAAAGCCGCGATAATCTATCGTTCCGATGTCTCCGCTATGTAACCAATATATACCATCATTATGCAGCTTTATAACGTTATTTGTTTCCTTAGAATTATTATAATATCCGGACATTATATTAGGCCCGGATATGCAAATTTCGCCAAGTTCCCCAAACTTATGTTCTTTATCTGTTCCGGGTTCAAAAACCGATATAACCATATTTGGAAATGGAATTCCTACACTTCCAATAGCATTTGTTTCATTAGAAGCACATGCACATACGGCTGCACAAGCCTCTGACATACCATAACCTTTTACAATTTTATAATTACAATTATGACTTAACAAATATTCATTTATTTTTTGTTCCAAATCTATGCTCAATGCATCGCCACCAACAGTAGGAGCAATAATATAACTCAAATCCTTATTTTTTAGTTTTTTAGAGTAAAGTAATTTTTCATAATGAGATGGTACACCAACCATATGATTAGGCTTATATTTATTCAACAAATCATCAAATTTATTTGGATCAAATGCAGGAATCAATATAACTTCCATACCTATATATAACGGTAAATGCAAGCCGTTACCGACCCCATAAGCAATAAACGGCGGCATAATACAAAGCCAATTATGTGTTCGCTTAAAATCAAATCCGGCTCGAAAAGCCTGAACAGCACAAGAATTAATGTTATCATTTGTCAGCATGACGCCTTTAGGAGTGCCTGTAGTACCGCCTGTATGTACGATTACACAACACTTATCTTTTTTATAATTTGGATAAACCGGCTTACAATTACCACCAAGATTTATAAAAGTATTCCACATTAAAGTTTTATTATTTTCATTTATTTTTTTTGCTTTTAATCTATCGAATACAAACTTTTTTATTCCCTTTAAAGAATCAGACGGTGAAATTACAATTACTTTTTCAACGCATGTTTTATTTATAATTGATGATATCTTATTGTAAGCATCACTTATACACACTACAACTTTAGAATTAACTTCATTTATATAATCTTTTAAGCCCTCGGCACTAACTCGTGGATCAACCATATTTGATATTGCCCCAATATGATTTAGAGCATAAAATGAGTAAATTGTCTCGGGAATTGTAACAGAACATATTGTAACAATATCATTTTCTTTCACGCCAAGATAATAGAAAGCTCTTTCTGCTTTTTCTATGTTACAAAATAAATCATTATATGTATATTTAACATCAAAATAATTCAATGCAATATTATCTATGTGATTTTTATTATTTTGATAGATAAAATCATAAACCGAACATAATGGTAACTTTTGATTGATAATTTGACTATCGTAATACTTTAGCCATGGCTTGTCTATTGACGGGTAGCCTGTTGTTTGATTAGTATTCATATTTATAGCCTCCTCTAAAATAGTCGCTTATTAAACAGAAACGCTGTTTTGGCGTTTATATCTATGGTATTCAAATGAGAAAAAGCTTCCTTATTTTCAATGATATTTTTAGGCTTGAAAATATATTGTTCCTCTGTTTTTCTCACGTCATCCGGATTTTTTCTTGATCTTCTATATTCTAATAATTTCAGTCTCACTTCATTATCCCAATCAAAATTTTCAACAACCATTTTTGCTCTTGTTGAAGCATTATATTTTTCCATATAATTAAATGCCGTAGTTGCCATTATGTCTCTTAATTTATTAATGGACTCCACCCTGTCATCAAACGGGACAAACGGTTTATGGATTTTAACATAACATGTATTTGATTCTTTATGGAAGAATAAATATAACGGAATGATCGGAACTGCAGTTTCTTGGGATATGGTAACGCATCCATAATTCATAGGGAGCATCAATAAATTTGGAGAATTATTCCATGTTGCTTCAGGATACATTAAAACATTTTCTCCGCGTTTTAAGTGCCAGACAACTTCATCTCTTGATTTCCTTCTCATAATTTTATCTGTTCTGCTTGTCCAAATAACCCCGTTTAGTTCAAGAAACAATCCATCTAATTTATGCCTGTCCTCATCACTTACAAGTGCAAATACGTGTTTTTGTATAACCTGTGCTGCCGTAGGTATATCATTTACACAAAAATGATTTGCTATATAAATGTAATTACCATTCTCCGGAACGGCACCATCTATTTTTAAATTATACTTTTGCACTCCTGAAAACACCTTAAATATTAAAGGATGAATAATTTCAACAAATCTACTTTTAGCTATCAAAAACTCATTCATAATTTGTACCTTTTGTTTAATAAAAATGCGTTATCTTTATTAAATTTGAATTTTTTATATTGTTTTTTGACTGCGATATGCTTTAGGTCAGTCTCATCTAAATATTGTGATGAATTTTCTATTTCATAATCATAAAACGGAAGCATTTGATTAACCAAATTGTCAAGAAAATTCTGCCAGTATTCTTTGGCATTGCCAATATCGGCACGACTGCAACGAGAATACTTTTCCATAAGTTCATACTTTGCCGTTGCCATCAAATCACGCAAAGTATCCAAGCCCTCTTGTCGTTCATATTGAGTTATATCTAAGGCGTCACAAACCTTGGCATAAACCTTGTTGTCCTCTTGAATAATGGCAACAGGCACTACCAATGCACCGCTTTGCTTTGCAACATCATACACGCCCGGAAAAAGTTTTTGCACAATAAGATTTTCTGTTTTATTTAGCGTTCCTTCCGGAAACATAAGAATATTTGTGCCGAGGCTTAAAGCATAGTTCATTTTAGGTTTTGCCGCCCGTCTGCTTTGCTTATTCTTTCTGTCAACCAAAATAACGCCGTTAAGCCACAATGCCGGACCGTCCATTGTACCAAAGAAATCCGGCAGTGAGCCAAACAAAAGATATGCATGTCTGCCTGCGGCACTTATTCCGCAAGCAATGTCATCCTTTAAGCCGTGAGTGGCGGCAAAAATCAAAGGCTTGTCCTTTGGCAAATTTTTGTTTCTTTCAATTATGTATTTATTTTTAGAAGACATCGGTGCAATAACATTACGAACAAGCGGACTTATTGCCTTTCTTACAGCTATGCCTCGCTTTGATATTACACTTGTCGGTTCATTTTTTAGAAGATATTTTAAAAATTCATTTTTCATATTTGTAATAGCTTTGTCCGTTTTCTTGAATGAAAATGTATTTTATCCTACCGTTAAGTACCTTTTCATTTTTAGAAATTCGCTCTATAAAATCAATTACCTTTTGTTCATCAACAGCAAAATTGGTGTATATCTTTAAATCATAATCGTAATCGTTATCTGCCGATAAGGATATTTCTGCATCATTAACACCGTCAACAATTGTCGCAATGTCTTCAATTTTCAAAGCATTGATATTTATTTTATTATTTCTTGTGGTTACAATTGAATCTTTAATTTTATATACGACAGGTCTGTGAAATTCTTGAACATTTGCGTTTACAAGCTCAACAATTTTATCAACCGATGCTTGCACATTTGAATTGTCGTTTAATACTATATGTGCGCTCGGAACCTGTCCTTCTTCTGCGTCATATTTGCCGAAGACGATACATTGCTTAACATCAGGACAAAGCATAATTGCATCTTCAATTTCTTTAGGTGCAAACTTAAACGATTTACGGGCAATTACATTCTTGATTCGTCCTTCATAATATAAAAAACCGTCTTTATCAAATTTACCCAAATCACCCATATGCACCCATATTTTACCGTCAGGATGTTTTATAAAAACAGATTTCGTTGATTCTTTATCATTATAATATCCAAGAGATACCGTATCGCCTGTAATTGCTATTTCACCAATTCCATCATCGATTCTATTAAAAGTGCCTTCTTCAAATATTTCAACTTTTACATCTCCAACGGGTTTTCCAAGCGATTCATTCTTATAATTAGAATTTGAATTTGATACAGCTATTGCCGAAACTTCTGTTGACCCGTATCCGTCATTTATGTGTAAATGACAATCATGATTATTCAAAAACTCTTCAACTCTATTCTGAATTGATCCAAAACCATCTCCGCCCGAACCGATAACCTTGAAATAATCTATAGATTTATTATCAAATAGCTTACTTTCGATTAAAGAAGCCCAATGCGATGGTGTTGCTGTTACATAGTTTGGTTTGAATTTATCAACTAATCCGGCAAAATTCTTTGGATTCATCTCTGGTATCATTACTACATTAACATTTGACGAAAACATAATATGAAACACTGCATTTCCAAAAGCAACAAACAATGGCAATACTTGTAAATACACATTTCCCCTTTTCCATATTAAACCGTCTTTATAATAGTTCTTTGATGTCGCATTTATATTTTCATTAGATTGCATAACAGCTTTAGGTACAGAAGTTGTACCGCTTGTATGCATTAAGCAACACAAATCGTTGACTATATACTCATTTTCTTTAATATCTTTAACATTTAATTTTAATAAATCATCCCACATTATTATTTTTTCATTATTAAAAGTCCTAGGAAGTTTAGCAATTAACTTAAACCATTTAGGGAATGATTGTAAAACCGGTGAAACAATAATTTTTTCTATTTTAATATTTTCAGTAGCCGCTAAAACATTTTTTAATATATTCTGTTCATCTATTGTAAAAATATATTTTGCTTCAACTTCATTTATAAAATACTGTATTTCCTCCTTAGTTATATTTGGATAAATATAACTAGGTACAGCACCGATTTTATTAAGAGCATAATCCATATAAATAGTTTCGGGAGTGTTAGATGAACAAATAATCACAATATCTCCTCTTTTTACACCTAATGCAACTAAAGCCTTTGCTGTTTTATCTATCATCTCAACTAACTTCTTATATGAAATTTTTACATAAGGATATTTACGATTCAATTCTCCATTTATCTCTTTGGGCTCTTTATCAACAGGAATTGTATATGTAATTGCCGTTCCTTTCAAATCAATATTATCCATAAGGTATCTGTATTTTGTTTTGTTAATATCTAATAAATTTTGATTCATGTTCTTCTCCTTAAACATAATTCTAAATTTACACTAAATTAGACTTTTATCCTTTATTAGCTTCATTTTCTAATGATTTATAATCAATTTTTCCAATCGAAGTTAAAGGAAAGTCTTTTTTTATAAAGAATTCGTAAGGTTGGGCGTATTCGGAAATATGTTCCTTGCAATAATCAAACAATATATCTTTCGCATTTTCTGTTGAAATTGAATCATCCTTTAATATTACATATGCAACAGGTACGATTTTTCTTTGTTCATGCTTTTTAGATACAACGCATACGCTTTTAACAAAATCAACTTTACTGATAACATTTTCAACTTGGCTCGGAAATACTTTATGACCCAAATTATCTAAATATGTTAAAATAATTCGTTTAATACGACCGTCCAAATAGACAAAGCCATCCGAGTCAATATGCCCCAGATCACCCGTTCTGATCCAGGGTTCGCCTTTATACATCATTGTAATATTTTCGGTTTCCTTTTCATCGTTCACATATCCAACCATTGCATATGGACTTTTAACACAAATTTCGCCTTGCTGTCCATAGGTAAGTTCCTCGCCCGTTTCAACATCAAAGGCACTTACTATATTGTGCGACAATGGTATTCCTACACTTCCCGATTTAACAGCATTATATTGACAAGTACAAATCGTTGAACATAATTCAGACATACCGTATCCATTTAAAAATGTGGCTTTTGATTTATGATTTACGAAGAATTGATTAAACTGTTTTTCAAGGTCAATATTCATTCCGTCCCCACCTGCCCCTGCAGTAATTACAAAAGAAAAATCTTTTTTATTACTGCTTAAAACAGGTTGCCAATATGACGGAATACTAATTATATGATTTGGTTTGTATTCATAAATTTGCTTGGCTATTTTTTCCAAATCAGCAGTAGGGATTAAAATTGTTTTTAACCCCAAACATAACGGCATATGAATATTTACACACCATCCGTAAATTACAAAAGGCACCACTAAATCCATATATTTTTCTTGTCTTTTATATTTAAGACTATACTTATATTCAACGGTAATTCCATTAATTGCGTTGTTTGAAATCAATACACCTTTTGGAATTCCTGTTGTTCCGCCTGTATGCGTAATAACATATGACTTCATACTCAATGAAGTATTTGTATTAGTATGTTTTGAATATACATTTTGAAGCTTGACGATTTTCTGATTATCAAACTTTTGAGTTTTTACTTCTTTATTAATAAAATACTTATAAAAATTATTTAATGAATCAGCAAGAGAAAACTCAATTATGCATTTAACTCGTTCATCATCAAACAATGACTTTAATTTTTCAGTAAAGAGATTCAAAGCTACAATGTATTTAGAATTATTATTTAAGATATCTTCTTTCAATTCATTTTCAGACAAAAGAACATTCACAAAATTTATATTTGCACCGATTTTATTAAGTGCGTACACAACAAAAACAGTTTCAGGCTGTGACAAAACAAGCAAAGTAACTGTATCTTTATCAGTAATACCTAAATCAATAAAGCCTTGTGCTAATGTATCTATTTTGTTAAACATCGTTCTATATGTAATTGATTTATTAAAATAAATTAAAGCAATATCATCAAGATGATTTTTATTGCACTCGTATACATACTCGTACATTGAACAATTTGGCAATTTAGCATTTATCGCTTCATCACTGTAATACTTTAGCCATGGCTTGTCTATTGACGGATAACCTGTTGTTTGATTAGTATTCATTTATAGCCTCCTCTAAAATAGTCGCTTGTTAAACAGAAACGCTGTTTTGGCGTTTATATCTATGGTGTTCAAATGAGAAAAAGCGTCACTGTTACTTGTTATATTCTTAGGTTTATATCGTGTTTCATATACATCTTTAATACCGAAGCTTGTTCCTTTATGTGAATTGATAACATCATTGACAAATTCAGCATAACTATCACTTTTCAAAATCTCGTGTTTTTGCATAGGCTGTGACTCGATATTCTCATATTGAAGTGTTGCGAGTGTATCCCTAAGTTCTTCTGTCAGTATATATTTATCTTTTAATGTTGTATTTGAGTAGTCGATATTTTCCCCAATATTAACAGTGTAGTTCTTTCGGTTCTTCAGTACGGCGACAGGTATAATTTGCGCATCAGCCTCTATTGCCATTTGAACTGCTCCCGAATACATATAATAAACTAATTGATTGGGTGAGATATTCAATGCACCTTCGGGAAATATCAATACATTCCCACCTTTTCTCAATGTTGCCACCGCTCGTTCCTTACAGATTCTGCGATCAAGTTTATCCTTAGTATCCATTCCGATAACACCATTAAAAAACAATAATAATCCCGCGGCATTCAAATACAACTCGTTTGGATCTCCTAAAAGTAAATGTGCAGGCGTTTTTATAGCTTCAAAAGCAGACTCAATATCATCTCCCCCAACGTGAGTTACGGCAAAGATCGTAGGTTTGTTTATATTCAGTCTCCTATCATTTAATATTTCTAATGAAACGCCATTGATGATTCTGTTAAGCTTTACAAAATTTAACAAGAACCCGTGCAATTTATATCTCAGCTTAATAAAATTGGAGAATGTCCCGTATTTTTTGTAAAAGTATTTCCTTTAAGCCAAATGAAAATCTGATGCAATTTCAATTATTCTTTGATTCATAATAAAAGCTCCTTTAGGAGAACTTGGTGTTTAAGTAACATATAATTAAAGCCTCTATCCGCAGTAAGCAATTTGTGTTTTTATATGGCAAGTTGTTTCTCATATTGCCAATAAATATACAGTTTTATGATACATTAAAATGCGAAGTTAAAGCAATCGTCTGCCAGCGTATATAAATTCACTTTTATCAATAGATTTAAGCAGCAATGACAAAAATCAGGATAACAAGACATAAAAATAAGGCAGGGATTTTAACAACTTCATAAAAGGAACAATAAAAAATAACCCTCTTGATATTTTTTCTATATCAAGAGGGTTATTTGTACATAAGTTATTAAAAACAAAATATTAAAATTAAAATCACAAAGATTGATATTGAGAGAAATAGGTATAAAACTTGCAATCTAATCTTATTTTACACTCCCTATTATGCTGAAATTAAATATCCAAACTATCATTGTTAAGCAAAAATTCCTTTATTCCAATCATAACATACCCTTTATCATCTCTTCGAGGTTTAATGCTTTTTTCCACTACAACAATTTTTTTGAAAGAGTCATTAGTTTTTTCGAAAGGACGGGTTTCCTGCTCCCTTTTTTCTTCATTGGGAATATTGTATGCGAATTGAATATAATAACGTTTACTGCCTTGGTTTGCTACAAAATCAATCTCAACCTGTTTGCGTATATCTTTGCCGCTTTTTGTTTTTTCTCTGAATTCAACAATACCTACATCAACGCTGTAACACCTGTATCGGAGTTCATTATATATAATGTTTTCCATAAGGTGTGTTTCTTCTATTTGCCTAAAATTAAGCCTTGCGTTACGAAGTCCGGTGTCCTCAAAATACAACTTATAAGGCGTGCTGATATATTTCTTACCTTTTACATCATACCTCTCTGCTTTGCTGAGCAAGAAAGAGTCTTTTAAGTAACCGATATATTTATCGATAGTCGAGGCGCAGAGCGTAGAATTTTTAACGGATTTGAATGTGTTTTCTAATTTTCTCGGGTTTGTTAAAGATGATATTCACGATGCCAAAATGTCAACAAGCTCGCTGATTTCCTGATCAGAATTAAGATTATTTCGAGCGACAATATCCTTAATATATACATTTTTCATTTGCGTAATAAGGTAATTGCTTTTTTGTTCGTCGGTTTTCATTAAAGCAACCGCAGGAAGTCCGCCATACACCATATAGTCGTCAAAAGCTTCGTCTTTACTACCGTCATATGCAGAGTAAAACTCCGATTTATAGACTTGTGGTTCTCATCCACCCTTTTTTACATAAAAATAACCAACCGCAAAAGCGATTGGTTATTTTTGGTGGGAGCGGGTGGATTCGAACCACCGAAGTCGTCGACAACAGATTTACAGTCTGCCCCCTTTGGCCACTCGGGAACACTCCCACATAAATTTATTCTGTTTTCACAAAATAATGGAGCTGGTGGACGGACTTGAACCCCCGACCTGCTGATTACAAATCAGCTGCTCTACCAACTGAGCTACACCAGCGTTTCGAACGCTTGAATATAATATCACATACATTCGGTTTCGTCAAGACAAATTTTCACTTTTTTCAAAAAAAGTTTTTCCTGTCGCTTTATTTGTTCCGATTTTCGTTTTATATTTGACTTATTTACCTTAAAAGCTGTTCGGATGTGAATAAAACAATTGATTTTTAAGCTATATAGTATTATAATGTTGAAAAATGGATTATTGTGTTTTGACGCAACTAATGCTTGAGGAGTGTTTATATTTAGATGAAAAGTAAAAAAAAGAGCTTGTGCATCATTTTAGCCGTTGCACTTGTTTTTTCTGTTTTTATTGAGTTGTGTTTATTTACTGTAAACCGTTCGGTCGGTTTTGAAAACGGCTCTGTTTCGCTTCTTCAAAAGGAAGGCTGTTCGCTTACCCCTGCAAACTATAATGTTGACGGCAACAGATACGGTCAAAACAACGTTGACCCACAGCTCAATTTCTCCGGTGTCAACGAGGATGTAAAAACCGTTTACATTAAGTTCGGCTCGCATATCATAAAGGATACGCCCGTTCAAATCTACTATGCGGAAAAGGATATGGATTTTACTCCCGACAATTCCCGACGTACAACGGTAACGTTCCCCTCAAAGTCGCTTATTATGGAAATTCCCGAGGGCGATTACGCTTCGTTGAGAATTGATATTGACGGCGATTTCGCACTTGCGGATGTAATCGTATCGTCATCAAGCGCAAAAACGATTACTCGCTTTGACGGCGGCTTCAACGTCCTGCACGTTTTGATTTTCTTTGCGGTAATAAGCATTGCATTGTTTATTTTCGTCAAATGGTCAACAAGCGAAAAGAGCGTAAAATCGCTCACAACATTTGAATTTATTTTCCTTGTCGGCTGCTTTATTTATTATGCAATGTGGATAATCAAGCCTTTGAACTACGGTCCCGACGAGCATATGAGATACGATGTTTCCCGTTTCTTCTTTGAAAACAACAGGCTGCCCATCGGAAAAGAGCTTGTCAACTCGGTTTGGGGCTTCTCCTACGCCCTGTTCCCGACAATGCTTTGCAGCGTGCTTGACTATATTCCGATGAAAATAGCGGCGCTGTTTACAACAAATCAGTTTTATATTCTTTTGGCTGCCCGTATGGTCAGCGTTTGCTGTGCTACGCTTACGGTTTACTTTACTGTCAAGGCGTCAAAGCAGGTTTTCAAAAATCCCACAAGATGGATAATGATAAGCGTTGTCGCTGCATTGCCGCAGTTCGCCTTTCTCGGAAGCTATGTCAACAACGACATCTGCGCTATGCTCGGTATTTCTATCGTTTTATACGCATGGACGCTTGCGATAAATAATAATTGGAATTTCAAAAACGCTTTCGTGTTATCGGTCGGTATGGCTATCTGCGCTATGTCGTACTATAACAGCTATGTTTGGGTTCTCGCAAGTATTTTTATATACTTTATAACCTATTTCTATCAGAACAAAAAGGATTACAAGGGCTTTGTAAGGCTGAGTGCATTTATCGTTGTTGTAACGCTTGTGCTCATGGGCTATCTCTTTGCAAGACACCTTTATCTCTACCACGACCTTTTAGGCTTCAAGGTTTCCCGTGAATATGCTGATATATATGCAAACGAGGCATTCAAGCCTGAAAACAGAGGCAATCCCTCAAATCTCGGATATTCGCTTTGGCATATGCTCTTTGATATGGGCTGGCTTTCGTCAACGTACAGGAGCTTTATAGGCTTCTTCGGTCCGATGGCATATCCGCTTAATAATAATGTTTACAGATTCTACACCTTGTTCTTTATAGTAGCGTTTATCGGCTTCGTTTACTTTGTATTTAAGCTTATTGCGAACGCAAAGCACCAAAAGCCGACTCTTGATTGGGTAGTTTTCTATATCTCACTTGCATTTTGCGGAGTGATGGCAGTAGGCTTGAGCATATACAACAGCTACTTCTCGGACTATCAGCCGCAAGGAAGATACTGCTTCCCGCTTCTGCCTGCGCTTGCGATATTCGTGGCAAAGGGCTTTGAAACCTTGATAAGCCTTATCAAGAGTGAGAGGGCGCAGTACGCTGCCGTTTCCTCGATATGTACAATATTGTTTATGATTTCATTTTCATCTTATATAAACGTTTTGTTAGTAAGCTGATAAAAGGAGTAAAAATATGATTAGTTTTAACGTTCCTCCCTATGTAGGTAACGAGCTTACCTATATTAAAGAAGCCGTAGACTCATATAAAATCTGCGGAGACGGTCAGTTCACAAAGAAGTGCAACGCTTGGCTTGAAGAAAAATTCAACGCTCAGAAGGCACTTTTGACCACAAGCGGTTCAACCGCACTTGATATGGCATTATTGCTTTGCGATTTGAAGCCCGGCGACGAGGTTATCCTCCCGAGCTATACGTTTTCAAGTACGGCAAACGCACCCGTTCTTGCAGGTGCTAAGCTTGTTTTTGTTGATATTCGTCCCGACACGATGAATATTGACGAAAAGAAAATCGAAGCGGCAATAACGAAAAAAACTAAGGTAATTATCGCTGTTCACTATGCAGGTGTTTCCTGTGAGATGGACACAATTCTTGATATTGCAAGACGCCACAACCTTATGGTTATCGAGGATGCGGCTCAGGGCGTAATGAGCACCTATAAGGGCAAGGCTCTCGGTACAATGGGCGACTTCGGCTGCTATTCGTTCCACGAGACAAAGAACTACTCTATGGGCGAGGGCGGTGCGCTTGTTATAAACAACCCCGCTTATAATGAAAAGGCTGAAATCCTCCGTGAAAAAGGCACAAACAGAGCAAAATTCTTCCGTGGACAGGTTGACAAATACACTTGGGTTGACTTCGGCGACAGCTATCTCCCGAGCGAATTGAACGCTGCTTATCTTTGGGCGCAGCTTGAGGTTGCAGACGAAATTAACGACAACAGACTTGCGACCTGGAACGCATATTATGACGCTTTCAAGCCTTTGGAGGAAAAAGGATATATCGAGCTTCCGACAATTCCCGTCGGCTGTGTTCACAACGCTCATATGTTCTACATTAAGCTCAAAGACCTTGAGGCTCGCACCGACTTTATCGAGGCTCTCAAGAAAGACGGCGTAAACTGTGTATTCCACTATATTCCGCTTCATTCGGCACCGGCAGGACACAAGTTCGGCAGGTTTGACGGCGAGGACGAATACACCACAAGAGAAAGCGAAAGACTTGTTCGTCTCCCCCTCTATTACAACCTTACCTTAGAGGACAGAGAGCACGTTATAGACAGCGTTAAAAAATACTTTGAAAACATATAAGCGACAAGCTTGAAAGGATTTGCAAAATGAAAAAATTGCTTATTTTGAACGGTAGCTTGAGTGAAGCGACACTTATAGAAGAAGCTAAAAAATTGGGTTATTACACCATAACAAGCGGTAACAATCCGTCCTTGCTCGGACACGCACTTGCGGACGAATACATCCCTGCCGACTATTCGGACAAGGAAGCAATTCTCAAAATCGTAAAAGAGAACAACATTGACTGCATTGTTTCCTGTGCCAACGACTTCGGCGTTATTACCTCCTGCTATGTTGCGGAGAAAATGGGTTGGCCCGGTCATGATACCTACGAAAACGCACTTATTATGCACCAAAAGGACCTTTTCAAGGAATTCATTCAGAAGCTTGGCTTGAGAACTCCCGTTTCTAAGGTTTTTGAGTCCTATGACGAAGCTGCGGAATATGTTAAAACCGTTGAATATCCGATTATCGTTAAGGCTAACGACTTGACGGGCGGCAAGGGCATTTTGCGTGCAGACAACGAAGAAGAGGCTCTTTTTGCCATTAAGAACGCTATTGACCGTTCAAGAACAAGCAGATTTGTTATTGAGCCGTTCATCGTCGGCAATCAGCAGTCTATCGTTACATTTGTTAAGGACAAAAAGGTTATCGCTTCTGTTACCTGCGACTGCTTCTCGCCTATCAACCCCTACCTTATTCAGTCGGAGCTTCTCTTTACCGATACGGACAAGACGGTTGAAAATGAATTGCACGAGTCTATCGAGAAGATTTGCAACACCCTTGACCTGAAGGACGGCATTTTCACTCTCCAGTATATCGTATCCGACGGAAAACCGTATATAATAGAAATGATGCGCCGCTGCTTGGGCAATCAGTTCCTTACCGTTGCTCACGCTGTTACAGGCTTCCCGTGGGAAGAAGCATTGGTTAAGGCTGAAATCGGCGAGGACCTTTCAAATCTCAAATGGGAAAAGCCCCTTGCGAAATATGCGGGTCATCACGGAATTATGGTCAGAAGAAACGGCAAAATCAAGGGCTATACCATTCCCGAGGAGCTTCAGAAGCACATTTTCAAGAAAATTGATATTCTCAAGCCCTATGAGGAAATTGACGACTATATGAATCAGCGTGTTGCTTATATTTACTATAAATATGACGACAAGCAGGAGGCTCTTGACACAATCAAGCGCATGAATGATATTATTAAGGTTGAATTTGCCGACTGATAAAGGAGTTTTACGCATGAATGTTTTAATTACAGGTGCAAACGGCTCTATCGGAAAGCATGTTTGCGACTATTTCAAGGAACAGGGCTGCTACGTTATCGGTCTCGGTCGAAATGCCGAATGTCGCTGTAATTGCGACGAATATGTTTGCGTTGATATGTCAAGCGAAAAGCTCTCGGAGCTGTATTCAATGCTTTCCGTTGATAAAATCGACGCTATCGTTCATCTTGCGGCAGACGTAAGGCACGATTATAAGGCTGAAATTCTCGGCAACAACTGCGTGGGCGTTCAGCGTCTTATTGAATTGTGCGTTAACGAGAAAATCCCCGTTTTCGTTCAGCTTTCGAGCCTGCCCGTAATCGGCACACCGAACGAGCACCCGATAACCGAGGCTCATTCGATAAAGCCGCCGACTCTTTACCACGTTTCAAAGCGCACGCAGGAAATGCTTGCGGACTTTGCTTCTTATACTTATGGGTTGAGAACAGTCAGCTTCCGTATCTGCTCTCCCGTGGGAATAGGCGTTAATCCTAAAACCATATTCACGACCTTTGTTAGGAAAGCAGTTAATCAAGAGGATTTGCATTTGATAGGAACAGGCAGCAGAAAGCAGACCTATATCCATGTAAGAGACACGGCACAGGCTCTCTACAAGGCGGTTTGCTCAAACGCACAGGGTATTTACAACCTTGCGAGCTACAACCTTGTTTCAAACTATGAGCTTGCGAAAAAGTGCGTTGAGCTTACAAATTCCTCTTCAAAGATAATTTTTGACGACAGGGCAGATCCCGAGGACGGTCTTTGCTGGGATGTCTGCATAGACAAGCTCAAAAACGACACGGGCTTTGAGCCTGAAATAAGCATAGACGAGGCTATTCTCGAATTGGCAGATTATCTTAAAAATCAATAATTTCACGGAGACACTCAATGAATACTAATGAAAAAATTTCTTTTGTAATCCCCTGCTATCGCTCGGAGCACACAATTTCGGCGGTACTTGATGAAATTGACGAGCTTATGTCAAAGCACACCGAAAACGAATATGAAATCGTCCTTGTCAACGATTCCTCTCCCGACAATGTTTGGTCTGTAATAAAGGGCATTGCCGAAAAGAGAAAAGAGGTCAAGGCTGTTTCCTTCACAAAGAATTTCGGACAGCACGCAGCTCTCCTTTCGGGATACAGAGTGGCAAGCGGCGATTTAATCGTTTCGCTTGACGACGACGGTCAGTCCCCTGTTGACAGAACCTTTGATTTGATTGACAAGCTTCACGAGGGCTACGACGTTGTTTACGCAAGATACAATAAAATTCAGGAGTCCTTATGGCGTCGTTGGGGCAGCTGGTTGAGCAACAAAATGTCAGAGGTTTTAATCGGAAAGCCGAAGGATATTCTCGGAACAAGCTTCTACGTTATGAAGAAGTTTATCGCAGACGAGGTTGTCAGATACCAAAATCCCTTTACCTATATAGGCGGATTGGTTTTCAGATCGACAAAGAACATTGCAAACGTATATGTTGACCACCGTGAGAGAGCCGAGGGCACGTCGGGTTATTCGCTTTTCAAGCTTATAAAGCTTATGCTTAACGGCTTTACGGCATTCTCGGTCGTTCCGCTTCGTATTTCGTCAATCGTCGGCGTTGTATGCGCTATAATCGGCTTCATTTTCGGAATTTACACGATTATAAGAAAGCTTGTGGTTGTCAATATCAGCGTGGGCTGGAGCTCGACTATCGCAATTATGCTGTTTATCGGCGGCTTGATTATGCTTATGCTCGGTATGATCGGCGAATATATCGGAAGAATATATATTTCTCTGAATAACTCTCCGCAATATGTCGTAAAGGAAACGGTAAATATCGATGAAGAAAAAAATATCAAATAATAAGGTAAAATACTTTATCGCCTTACACGTTGAATTGCTTTTGTATTCGCTCGGAAGCATTTGCTCAAAGCTTGCGGGGCAGAATGAATTTTTATCCTTTAAGTTCATCTTGTTTTATGGGCTTGTAATACTCAACCTCGGAATTTACGCTATTGTCTGGCAGCAGATAATAAAAAAAATACCGCTGAACACAGCTTATTCCAACAAGGCTATAACTGTCGTTTGGGGTATTTTATGGGGCTATTTGTTCTTCCAGGAGCAAATTAGATGGAATATGATAGTCGGTGCGCTTATCGTAATTGCCGGCGTGATTGTGGTGGTGATGGCTGATGAACAATAAGTTTCTTTTTTCTCTGATTTTCATTTTCGGAGTATTGATTTCCTCGCTCTCACAAATTATGCTTAAAAAGAGTGCAATGATACAGTATGAAAGCAAAATCAAGGAATATCTTAATCCTAAGGTTATCTTTGCTTATATGATTTTCTTCGGTGCTACCTTCTGTTCGATTTTCGCATACAAGGTAATTCCGCTTTCATACGGTCCGATTTTCGAGTCGGCAGGCTATATTTTTGTGGCGTTTTTCAGCTGGCTTTTCCTTAAAGAAAAAATATCAAAGCAAAAAATGATAGGTCTTGTGCTTATAATCTTAGGCATTGTCATTTACGCTTTATAAAAATTTCATAAGCAATAAAAAACCCGTACTCTTAACATTCAACATTAAGAGTACGGGTTTTTGTATATCTTATTTATTAAACGATGCCCTGTGCCATCATAGCGTCGGCAACCTTCATAAAGCCTGCAATGTTTGCGCCGACAACAAAGTTATCGGGAACATTGTACTTGTCGCAAGCCTCTTTCATATGATAATAAATGTTTACCATAATGCCTTTAAGCTTTGCGTCAACCTCTTCAAAAGTCCATGACGAACGAATTGAGTTCTGACCCATTTCAAGAGCCGATGTAGCAACACCGCCTGCGTTGGAAGCTTTACCGGGGATAAAGAGCACCTTGCTCTCAAGCAAAACGTTGATAGCGTCGTTGTCTGTGGGCATATTCGCACCCTCACATACCGCATAACAGCCGTTGTCTACAAGACGCTTAGCCTGTACTTTATTGATTTCGTTCTGTGTAGCGCACGGAAGAGCTACGTCGCAGGTTACGTTGTCCCAAACTGAGCCTTCGCCGTAAACTGCTTCGGGATGAGTGTTGACATACTCCTTAATTCTCTTTCTGTCAACCTCTTTGATTTTCTTAACAAGGTCAAGGTCAATGCCGTTTTCGTCAATGATGTAGCCGTTAGAGTCAGAGCAGGAAATAACCTTTGCACCAAGCTGCTGTGCCTTTTCGATTGCATAGATAGCAACGTTACCCGAGCCTGAAACCGCAACTCTTGCGTCCTTCATATCCTTGCCGTGATCCTTCAAAAGCTCCTCGGTAATATAAACAAGACCGTAGCCTGTTGCCTCCGTTCTTGCAAGCGAGCCGCCGAAGCTCAAGCCCTTACCTGTAAGAACGCCCTCTGAACGGTTTGTAAGCTTTTTGTACTGACCGTAGAGATAGCCGACCTCTCTTGCGCCTGTACCGATGTCGCCTGCGGGTACGTCCTCATCTGCACCGACATATTTGAAAAGCTCGTTCATAAATGCCTGACAGAAACGCATAATTTCCATATCGCTCTTGCCCTTGGGGTCAAAGTCAGAGCCGCCCTTTGCGCCGCCTATCGGAAGTCCGGTAAGGCTGTTTTTGAAAATCTGCTCAAAGCCGAGGAATTTAATAATGCTCAAGTTTACGCTCGGATGAAGTCTCAATCCGCCCTTATACGGACCGATTGCCGAGTTAAACTGAACACGGTAGCCTCTGTTTACATGAACTGCGCCTTTATCGTCAACCCAAGGGATACGGAACATAATCTGTCTCTCGGGCTCAACCAATCTTTCCAAAAGACCTGCTTTTTCATATACAGGGTCTGTGTCAACAACCGGTGCGAGTGCGTCAAGGACTTCTGTTGCAGCCTGAATGAACTCGGGTTGGTCGGGATTTTTGGTTTTTAAGTCTTCCAATACTTTTTGTGAGTAAGTCATATGGTGAGCCTCCTGCAAGTTAAATAAATTTACAGTCAGAATTATAGCAAAACAGCCCCTGTCTGTCAACAAAATACGTTGATTTTTGCATAATCAAAAATGATTTCTTGCAAAATGCACTATTGAGGGTTGTGTGCCGATATATTTTTGTGTATATACACAATATTCCGATAACTGTACATTTTCAATATAAATGTTGATATTTAATTCTTATTCTGCTAAAATAGTAAAAATGACCTAACGGGAGGCAGCTATGCAGGCGGATATTTACGATTTTGACAAAACGGTTGTGCCCTTTGACAGCGGCTCTAAATTTGCGATATTTTGCTTTTTAAGGTATCCGTATCTGATTTTTCTACTTCCGTTTTATATTGCTTTGGCGTTGCTTTTTGCGCTTCGCATTATAAAGCTTGATAGGTTCAAAAAGCATATTTTCTGCTTTATCGGATTTATAAAGCTCGACAAGGCGGTAAAAGCCTTTTGGGATAAATACGAAAAGAAAATTTTCCCGTGGTTTTTGCCCGAAAACAGGGAAAGAACTGCGATTGTCATAAGCGCAAGTCCTGATTTTCTGCTTGAGGAAATACAAAAAAGGCTCGGCTTTGAGTATCTTTTGTGTACAAGGCACGACAGAAAAACGGGCGAGTTGCTTTATAAAAACTGCCGAAACGAAGAAAAGGTACGCAGGTTTTACGAGTTATTCGGCAAGGATAAGGTCGAGGTTATGTGCGTATATTCTGACAGCTTAAAGAACGATAAGCCGATTTTTTCACTCGGTAAGCGTTGCTTTCATATTATGCCCGACGGCGAAAGAAAAGAATTTGACTTTAACGAAATTTATCGATAAATATACTATACGGAAAGGTCGAATCGACTATGAACATCTATGAAGAAGTACGGAAAATCAATTCCCCGCACCTTAATAAACGTGCGCTTGCGAAAAGGTTTTCCGACGGCAGACTTGAAACCTACACTTATGGAGAAGCCCTTGAAAAAGCCGACAAATACGCTGAAGCTCTCGCTTCGGCAGGCGTTAAGGAGGGCGACAGAATTGCCATTGCCTCCGAGAGTATGCCCGAATGGGTAATTACCTTTTTGGCGATAGCAAAGCTTCGCTGCACCTCGGTACTTATCGACGCTTCGCTTTCGGGCGAGGAAATCAAGGAGTTTATCGACAAGGCGGACACAAGAGCCGTTGCGGCGTCCGAGAGCTGCTATGAAAAGCTCAACAGGCTGCCCGATTATCCCCTCCCCGTTTTCGACATTTATAACGGTGTGTTTTTTGACGGCTCTGTTAAAAAGCTTTCTTCGGACATCCCCGAAACGACCGACGCCGACAGCTCGGTTGCGACGATAATCTATTCCTCGGGTACAACAAGAAAATCCGCTGCGATTATGCACTATCACGACTCGCTTATAAACACAACGAAGATGACACTCAACGTTCAAGGACTTGACAAGGACGACAGATACCTTTCAATCGTTCCGAACAGCCACATTTACGGCGTTATCTGCCTTATGCTGGGTCCTGCTCTTTCGGGCGCAGACGCATACTATATCGACGGAATGAGCGCAGAAGCTATTTTGGGTGCCTTCTCCGATTATCATCCTACTGTTTTCCTCGGAGTTCCGAAGGCTTATGAGCTGTTTATGACTCAGATAATGAAGAAAATAAATTCAAAAGCTCTTACAAGAATAATGTTCAAGACATTTTTCCCGATTTGCCTTAAAAAGCGTAAAAAAGACGGAAATATGCTCGGCAAAAAACTCTTTAAGAGTATTCACGAGGGCTTCGGCGGCTCGCTTGAATTTTTGTGTACCGCAGGCGCACCGACAAAGCAAGAGGTTGCGGAATTTTTCTACGGCACGGGCTTTAATCTTATAATTACCTACGGTGCTTCGGAGACTAATATCCCCACAATCGGTAACCGTCCCGAAAATCTTACAACACATTCCTGCGGTGTTCCGTATCCCGATATCCAGACTAAAATCAGCGATGATGGAGAGCTTCTTATCAAATCTCCTTACTTTATGAAGGGATATTTCAGAGACGAGCAGCTCACAAAAGAAGCATTCACGGACGACGGCTGGTTTAAGACGGGCGACCTTGCCACGATAGACGAAAACGGATTTTATTCAATCACGGGCAGAAGCAAGGAAAATATTGTCCTTGCAAGCGGTAAAAAGGCAACTCCCGAGGATATTGAAGAAAAGTATATCGGAATTGAGCACACAAAGGAGCTTGTAGTTTGCGGTGTTCCCGCTGAAAATGCCGATTATGACGAGGTACACGCATTCGTAGTGCCCGACAACTTCGACGAAAAAACAGAGTCCGCAATCAAGGACAGATTTCGTGAAATTGCGCTTAAGCTTCCGATATATATGAAGATAGCGCACTTCCACTTTGTCGATAAAATCCCGAGAACGTCAATTCAGAAGCCGAAGAGGTTTTTGTTAAAGCAGGCGGCTATTGACGAGCGAAGCGGAATTGAAAATGAAGCTGTAAAGTCTGATAAAGCCGATAAATCGACCCTGACGGGCGTTGTTAAAATTGTTTGTGAGGTTGCAAACGCAGACGAAGGCGACGTAACCGAAAGCACCGTAATTTTCAGAGACCTTGCTATTGACTCGCTTTCTGCTATCAACCTTGCGGTGCAGATTGAGGACAAATTCGGCAAGAATATTGAGCCGTACTACAATGACACAATGACCGTCGGCGACATAGTTGATTTAATCGACGGAAAAGAGGGCAAGGCGGTTGTCAAGGAGATTGACGCAAGCCTCTATCCGCAGGATAAGGACGATAAGGATTACAAGCGCTTCAAGTTCTTTAAGAATTTGGCAAAATCGCTTTATCACATTCATTTTTACGGCGAAGAGGTTATGGATAACGACAAGGGCTTCGTTGTCTGCGCAAACCACGTTTCCAAAATCGACTTCCTGTACATTGCTTCGGCTATGAGCAAGGAAAGATACAAGAAAACCTGCGTTATGGCTAAAAAAGAGCTTTTCAGAGACGATTGGTTCTCTACGAGAATGATAAAGTCAACAGGTATGGTGCCCGTTGACAGAAGCGGTATGAATATGAACATCATGAACAACATCTGCCAAAGGCTCAAGGAGGATTGGTGCGTTGTTATTCATCCCGAGGGCACAAGAAGCGAGGACGGAATTTTCAGAACGATGAAAAGCGGTGCTTGCGTGCTTGCAAGCGATACCGGAGTGCCGATTATCCCCGTTTATATCGACGGTGCGTTCGAAATTTTCCCGAAGGGCAAGAAGATAATGAGCTTCTATAATTGGAAGAAAATGAAGCCGTATAGAGTAAACGTGCTTTTCGGCGAGCCGATAAGCTCACAGGGAATTACCGTCGAGGAGCTTTCAGACAAGGTGCAGACTGCAATTCTCGCCTTACAGGACAAAGCAAAGTCAATGAAATAAGAGTGAATACATCCGAGAAAATTTTAACGCTTCTCGGGTGTATTTTTTTTACAAAATTTATGCTTTTTCGGTTGACACGGGCGATTAAATATTGTATTATATAGAGGACAGAACGGTGGACTATGCCCATCGTAAAATTTTGAGGATTACAGAGGTAATTATTTATGAAAAAGTTTGCTACTGTTTTACTTTCGATTTGTTTAGTATTTTCAATGTGTGTTGCTTCTTTTGCAGCAGTACCGGATCTTACTTATACAAGCAAAGCTACAATCGCTATCAGAGAGGTTGTCAGAGATCTTGGCGCTAACCCGTCAGACGCTGACCGTGAGGCTGCCGCAAAGGCAATCATCACAATTCTTGAGGAAAACGGCGCAGAGACAAAGGGCGACCTTCGCACTTCTGCCGACACTCTTCTCAGCAAGGGCATTATTGACAAGCCTCTTTACACCGCAATAAACACAATTATCGACAAGACAGAGGCTGCCGAAGAGGATAAGGCTCAGGCTATCCTTGATGAGATGAAGAAAATTATGAACGACAGCTCCCTTTCGGCTACCGAAAAAATTACAAAGATGTATGAGCTTATTAAGGACTTGCCCGCTGAGGAAGTTCAGAAAATTCTCGACGCTGCTAAGGAAAAAGGCATTATCGACGAGGAAACCTACAACAAGCTTTCAGACCTCTTTAACGGTAACGGTAAAATTGAAATCCCCGATATTTCCGGCGACGGCATCAAGGATCTTGTTTCAAAGGTTCTTGATAAGCTTGGAATAGGCGGAGATAAAAACAACGGCGGAGATAAAAATAACGGCGGTTCAGGCTCAGGTTCTTCGGGTTCAGGCTCAAACAAGACTGACTTTGAGGGTGGCAATGCTAAGACGGGCGACTATACAATCGCTTCTGTTGCAGGCATAGCAGCTATCGCAGGCGCTGCACTTGTTCTTACAAAGAAAAAGAACGACGATAAATAATTCTCAAAAAATAAAAAGCGGTCTTGATTTCAAGGCCGCTTTTGTATTATACTATCCGTGGTGATTTTATGATTATAACAGTTGACATTGGAAATACAAATATAACCTTCGGCGTGTTCGACAATGACGATATAGTTTTTGTCTCAAGGCTTGCCACTCAACGCAGTCTCACGCCCGACCAATATGCAGTTTACTTTTCAAACATATTCGCTTTGCATAAGGTTGACACCTCTCTCATTGACGGCGCTATAATAAGCTCTGTTGTTCCCGAGCTTACGCAAACGCTCAAGCAGGCTATTTCTCCGATTTGTGAGAAGTGCATTGTGATTGCCCCCGGTGTTAAAACAGGACTCGATATTCAAATCGACAACCCTGCTCAGCTCGGTGCTGACCTTGCGGCAGGTGCGGTAGGAGTTGCGGAGAATTATCCTCTCCCCGCCTTTGTGATTGACCTCGGCACAGCATCAAAGCTCTATGTTGTCAATGATAAAAAGGCTTTCTGCGGCGGTCTTATCGCTCCCGGAATTGCAATTTCTCTCAATGCGCTTACGGAAACGAGCTCGCAGCTTCCGACAATCGCACTCAACGCACCGAGTAAGGCTTGCGCTAAAAACACGGTTGAATGTATGCAGTCGGGCGTAATTTTAGGCACTGCTTCAATGATTGACGGTATGATAGACAGGTTTATCCTTGAGGTCGGCACTCCTGCAGTAATCGTTGCGACAGGCGGACTTTCGTCATTTATCGTCAAAGAGTGCAAGCACGACATAGTATATGACAACGACCTTATCTTAAAGGGCTTAAAGGCTATTTACGATAAGAACAGCAAGTAATTTCAATTCATCAAAAGCAATACATAAGGCGTGAGTTACAGCGTTTTGCGCAATATCACAATGCCGAGTGTTTGTTTTACGGTTGTGTTTTCCCTTAAAGCACAGCCCATAAATATTTTAAGTGCGTTGCACCCGTGGAAATTTTTCCAAGCCATAAAGGGGCAACAGCGAAAGGAGTTTTATTATGGCAAAAAGTAAAAAGATGAGTAAAGAGCAGTCGCTCAAGCTCGCAATCGGCGGCATTTTAACCGCTATTGTAATTGTATTGCAGTTTATCGGCTCATCAATCAAGTTCGGAACCTTCTCAATTTCATTGATTTTGATTCCCGTTGTTCTCGGTGCTGCTCTCTGCGGTCCGATCGTCAGCGCTTGGTTGGGCTTTGTTTTCGGCGTAGTTGTTTTGCTTTCGGGCGACGCTTCCCTTTTCCTTGCAATCAGCGTTCCGGGCACTATCGTAACCGTGCTTCTTAAAGGTACACTTTGCGGACTGTTTGCAGGTCTTGTATTTAACGCATTGAAGAGCAAGAATATGACCCTTGCAACAATCCTTGCGGCAATCGTAGCACCCGTTACAAACACAGGCGTTTTCCTTTTGGGATGCCGTATTTTCTTCTTTGACGCAGTCAGAGAATGGGGCGTTACTGAGGGCTTCGAAAGCGTTGCAAAGTATATGCTTGTCGGCTTTGTCGGCTTCAACTTCCTGTTTGAGCTTTTGACAAACGTTGTTCTTTGCCCGATAGTTGTAAGAATTATCGAAGCGACAAAAAAGACAAATAAATAATCCTTAAAACAAAAAAGTAACACGGTAGTCTTTTGACTACCGTGTTTTGTTATTTATTCAGTTCATCAACGTATTTGCAAGCCGAAAATGCCGCCGTTGTGCCGTCCGCCATTGCCGTAGTAATTTGACGGATTTTCTTTGACCTGCAATCGCCTGCCGTGAAAATTCCGCCTTTATCGGTTTTCATTTCGTCATCCGATAATATAAAGTTTTCGTTGTCAAGCGTTATCAAACCTTTGAAAATATCGTTGTCGGCTTCAAAGCCTATTGCGACAAACACGCCGTCAAAGGTCAGTTCGGAAGCGGTTTTTGTGTCGGTATTCTCTGCAATGACGCCCGTCAATTTTTCGCCGTCTCCCGTAAATTCGGTTATTACGGTGTTAAATAAAAAGCGTACATTTTCCCTTTTTTTCAACTGCTCACAGAGCTTATTTTCAGCCGTGAGCGACGGCAAATTTTGAATGACCGTTACGCTTTTGCAAATATCGCAAAGATATAGAGCCTCCTGCACCGCAGAATTGCCGCCACCGACAACCGCTACGCATTTGTCCTTGTAAAACGCACCGTCGCAAGCCGCACAATAGGATATTCCGTTGCCCGAATACTCGTTTTCGTTCTTAACGCCGAGAGCCTTGTGCCTCATACCCGTAGCGATTATGACCGCCTTTGATTGATATTCGCCCCCGTCGGTCTTGACGGTTTTGATATTGTCCTTTTCGGAAATGCTCAAAGCTTCTTCATCTAAAAGCTCCGCACCTGCTGTTTCAACCTGCTTAAAAATCATCTCCGACAGGTCATATCCGCTGATTTTCGAAAAGCCTAGATAATTCTCAATCCTCGGTGAAAGGGCCATTTGACCGCCGTAATTCGCCTTTTCAAGCACAAGCACGCTCTTGCCTGCACGCACCGAATACAAGGCGGCAGTAAGTCCGGCAGGTCCTCCGCCGACAACAATTATATCGTACATCATTTTCCCTCGAGATACCTTTTGATATTTGAGATACCCGACACAATTTTTGTGCCGTTTTGCGAGCTTATAACAAGCGACGGTGCCTGCCGTAAATCAAGCTCCAACGCAAGCTGCGGCTCGTCCTCAACGGCAATTTCGGTATAATTTATACCCGATTTTTCAAGCAAGGACTTTGCCTTTTTACAGTTCGGACAGGTCTTTGTAACGAAAAGAGAATACTCAAAATTTTCGTCTGCCGTCTTTTGCAAGGTACTGCTCGGCAGCTCATTTTTTAACAAACTTTTAAGTCTTAACATCACTGCGCCTTTTCAAGCACATAGCAAAGCCAATCGCCGTTGCGATTTTCCTCGACTATGCGGAAATTGTTTTTCTTCAAAGCCGCTTTAACCTCGTCGGCTCTCGGTGCGATAATTCCCGAAACGATAAAATGTGCTCCGTCATTCATAAAATCGCCGACAAAATCGGAGAACATTATAATAACATCCGCAACAATATTAGCAACGACCAAATCAAATTTTCCCGTTACCTTATCCGTGAGGTTGCCCTCTAAAATCCTGTACTCAGGTTCTGAAAAGCCGTTGACCTTACCGTTTTCAATCGCAGTTTTGACGGCTAATTCGTCAATATCAACGCCGACAGCATTTTTAGCGCCGAGCAGCAGGCAGGCAATCGCAAGAATACCGCTTCCGCAGCCCGTGTCAAGCACGCTGTCGCCGTCCTTGAGATATTTTTCGCACATTTCAAGGCAAAGACGGGTTGTGTCATGTCCGCCCGTGCCGAAAGCAAGTCCCGGCTCAATCGAAAGCACCTTTCTGCCTGTGGGATTTTCATAATCGTCAATCCATAAAGGTCTGATAAGCAATTTTTCGCCGACATTCATCGGCTTGAAAAACTCCTTCCAATTGTTCTCCCAATCCTCGTTTTTACACTTGTTGAGGTCGATTTTGTTAGAAATTCCATTCTCGTTCAAGCGTTCGGACAAAAACGCAACCGCTTCGGCAGGGTTTTCGTCGGGAGAAATATAGATGTGAATATAGCCCTTTGTGCGGTCTTTTTTGAGCAGCTCCTCGTCGATAAGGTCGATATTGGCAATCTCCCAAGTTTCCTCTTCAAGAGTTCTGTAATCCTCAATATACACGCCGTAAGGCACAACCATATTCGCAATATCGGTTGCTACATCTATATCGTCGGCATTTATTTCAATTATAACTTCTGTCCATTCCATTTATTGCTTTCACCTTTTAATATTTATTGTGTACCCTCTCGCAGAAGCAGACAAGGTCTTTAACTTCGAGCCTCGTCCCGTCATCAAGCACCGCAATACCGTTCATTTTACCGAAAACCTGATGCTGATCCGTAACTATGAGCTTAACGTCAATCTTCGCCGCCCTGTCGATAATGGGTGTAAAGGTCATTTCAAACCTCTTATCCGAGGAGGTTATAGTCCACGGCTTTGTGTAGCTGTCCTCGGGGATATTAAATGTAATATCGTCGAGCTTATGACCTACTCCGTCATAGAAAATTATGTTTTCGGAGGCGGCTGTTGTGTCTCCGAAGCCATAGCCTATGTTAAAGCCGAAGTCCTTGCCGTTGATTATGCCGTTGCCCGAGCCCCAATTCCATGTGTTGTCATAGGTCCAAACACCTCTGCCCCAGTCAAGAGTCGCAAAGTCGGTGTCGGAATTAAAGGTATAGGTTTCCGAGCCGTAGGTGCAAGTACCCGAAGCTCTCATACAGTTGATTTTCTGATTGTAGTAAAATGCGTGCTTGTCCTCTTTCCAGGGAGTTGCGATAACCATTGTATCGCCGTCGGGCTGTGTAAGAGTCAAGTCGCAGGTAAAGGTCTTGCCCTCGTGGAAATTCTTGAACACACAAACGATTTTACGCATATTGCCACGTTTTTTGTACTCAAGATAAAGACGCTTGTCCTTGTACATAACGTCGCCCTTATCGGTTGTTGACGGCATTTTAAGCTTACCCATCGGGAAAGCGTTAAGCACGGTTTCGGTATGCTCCCACGGAGTTCCTCTGAAATCGAGCAGGGATACGGATTGAAGTCCTATGTAGCCGTCATCGGAAATCGTGAACGCAACGCCGTAATCCTTTGCAAGAACAAGATAATAATCCCACTCTTTGATACGGGTGGCACGCTTTTTAATGTCGTTCCTGTCATAGATTTGATAGAGTTTTCTTGACCAGCCCGGCTCTTTTAACGTGCCGTCTTCATTAAGCAATCTTTGAACCTTTGTAACTTCATGATTTCTCATAAAATCAACCCCCTAAAAATTTATTCAAGATTAACCTTTGTGCTGTCCTGCTTTGTTTCGTGCTTGTATATTCTTCTGTCCTCGAGCGCCCAGAGCCTTGACGAAAAGCCGTTTTCCTCAACATTTTCAATCGCATGTGCTATCTGATAAACACGTGCGTCCATAAGGTCGAGCTCCGAGAGCAATTCAGCTTCGAGGAACATAGGTCTGACCGCCGCACCGTACTCCGGCTCGCCGTGATGTGAAATGAGCATATGCTCAACCAACATTGCCTTTTCCCTTGATATTGAAAGCTCCGTTGCCGCTTCGTCAACAAGCATAGCACCCTTAACAAGATGTCCTATCAAATTGCCCTCAACGGTATAACCCGAAGCGATACCGCTTGCACCGACGTCATATTCCGTGGTCTTTGCAATATCGTGAAGCATAGCGCCTGTCAAAAGCAAGTCCTTATTTACAAACGGATAAACCTCGCATACGCCCTCGCAGAGCTTAACGATTGAAAGCGTGTGCATTAACAGTCCGCCTCTTACTGCGTGATGAAGTCTGTATGCGGCAGGCCAAGTGAGCAAAACGTCCTTTCTCTGCTCGTACATATGTAAAACAAGCTTTTTAAGCTCCTCGTCGGAAAAGGCATTTACCCTTTCAATGAGCTTTTCATACATAAACTCGCCCGAATAATCAGCCGACTGAACAAGGTCGTCCATATTGACGTTGTCCGAATCGTTTACAAGCCTTATCTTGCTTATTCTAAGCTGATCGTTGCCCTGATATTTGCTGATTTCTCCCCTTACTTTTACGACAGAATCAGCAGGGAAGCTGCCGTGAATTAACGGCGAATAATCCCAAAGCTTTGCATTTATCTCTCCGCTTTTATCGGAAAGCTTCATATCAAGGTAAGCAGAACCTTTTGCCGTTGTCTTTTCGTCGCATTGCTTGACAATCGCAAAACCCTCCGACTGACCGTTAGTAAGATTATTAAAATTCATATTTCATTCTCCTAAATATACTGTATAGATTTAATTATACACTATAATTTTATATCATTCAAGAACCGTTTGACGTCGTTTATAACATCCGTTTCGGTCACGGTGTCAAAATGAGTACCGAACACCGCTTTCCCCGTTCTTTCGCTCGCCGTAACAACACCCGAAAACAGCGAGAACGCACATAAAATCAATATTGTAACGGTTATAAACTTCTTAAATTCCCTGTCCTTTTTCATTTGTTCTCCTTTACAAATTCGCTTATCGCCCTGCCGATTAAATGCCCAGAATATTCGGCTTCCTCCAAAGTATTTGAGTCGCTTCCGACCTCCAACAAAACAGAGCACGGAACTACGTCCATATTGTACTTTCGTGCAGAAAAAAGTATCGGTCGCATAAGGCTCGGGTACATTGTTTCCGCCTTTTGCTGTAATTTCAGAGCAAAGGTCAAATTCTTCTCCCAAGACGGAAATGATTTTACCTTGCCGTCCTCGCAACCCGTGATTATCATTATCTGCGCCGCTTTTCTGCCGTTAATTGTCGTTACAGGCTTTGTGCGTGTCGTTTCGGAATTGTGAATTGCGTCTCTGTGGACGTCAAGAACAATCTGTATTGTCGGATTTTCCTGCAAAATTTTATCGATTTTCTCACGGGAACGGTCATAAGCGCCCGTGTATTGTGCGTCGTGAATGTCGGTATCGTGAATGTAACCTATTCCGCTTTTTTCTAATTCTTCACATATCGCCGTACCGACTCTTACCATATTTCGGTCGGGGTCGTTACTCCTTGTGCTGTAAGAATTTGTAAACCATCCTTCGTCAAGCATTTCATAGCTTTCGGTTGTGTGCGTGTGAAAAATCAGCACCGTGGGCTTTGAAATATCCTCGGGAGAAAACACAAGCTCGCCCGAAAGTGAGCTTTCGATATTGATGCTGTGTGACGGAGTTGTGTTGCGGACGGTAATATTTCCGAAGGTCGAGGTCGCATTGGCAACGCCGTAGGTCTTTTCAAGTATTTTACCGTCATGTGAGGCGGCAGAAAAATCGGCTTTGTATTTTTTCGCCATTTCAAGTATATCCTGCGGTGTCGAGTCGCTCTTTTTAGCCGTTTCCTGCGATTTTTTTGTAATTTCCGTGTTGTCGGAGATTTCCATATTGCCCGTTTCCTGTGCTTTCGGCTCTGATTTCGCCGACCTCGCAGCCTGCGAAAACGTTTGCACCGTCGCCTGCGGCAAGGCAAGTCCTGCCGAAGCAACTGCGGTTTTGACTACCGCCGTCGGACAATAGGTGTTCAATAGGAAAGCGAGCATAAATATTATCAAGGAAATAAATGCCGTAACGCCGTTTGATGAGTTTTCGGGAGCTTTTCGGTTTCTCATTTTAACCATCCTTTCGCATATATATCCGTAATGTATATGCAAAAGCGGTTTTAATTATACGACAGACAGCAAAAGCTCGGGGTCGATTTCGGGTTGCAGGGCACAGTTTACGCAGAGTGAAATAAGCTTTGCGGCTCTTTCAATCATAACGTCAATTTCACGGGGCGTTACCATCATATTCTGCGCCTCGGCACTTTCGGTGGCGGTCTTGTTTCCCGTCATATCCTTTGCGAGCGTAACCGCATCGACGACCGTCGGAACGCCGATTGCTATAACAGGCACGCCGAGTGTGTTTTTTGAAATTTCGGCTCTCTTATTTCCGACACCCGAGCCGGGAGTTATGCCCGTATCGGTTATTTGCACAGTTCTTCCGAGCCTTTCAAGTCCTGCCGCCGCAAGTGCGTCAATGACGATAACAGCCTTCGGCTTAATGGCATCGGCAACGCTTTTAATTATCTCCCCCGTTTCAATTCCCGTCTGTCCGAGAACGCCCGTAGCAAGCGAGCAAACGGGGTTTAAGAAATCAAGTCCGATTTCCTCTGCAAGCTCCGAGGTAATATGCCTTGTCGAAAATATCCCCTCGGCACAGCGAGGTCCTAAGGCGTCGGGGGTTATATCCTTATTGCCTATGCCTGCTACAAGCACCGTGCCGTCGCCCTTTGGCAAGAGCGATGAAATTTGCGTTGAAATGCTTTTCATTCTGTCGTCGAGCAATTCCGTATCATAGGAAAATTCGTCCAATTCAACCGTTATATATTCGCCCACGGGCTTGCCCATCGCCTCCGCCGCCTCCTTGTCTAAAACCGAAATTTTTGTTACCTTTGTCTTTTCAGTTTCAAAAATTTTTCGCCTTATCCCCTTTGGCCTATCGCCTGAAATAAAGCTGTCTTTTTCTATCGCCAAGTCGGTTCTTGCGTTCATTTTAACATCTCCTTATGTTCTTATTATTGGACATAATAAAAAAATATTGCAAAATTATAAAAAAAACTTGCTTTTTTCGTCTATAAATGGTATCATATATTCCGCTAATGTATAAGGGAGGTGTGACAATGCCTAATATTAAATCAGCTAAAAAGCGTGTAATCGTAAACGACAAGCGTGCTAAGCGCAACAAATCAATGAATTCCGCATTAAAGACTGCTATTAAGAAAGCTAATGTTGCAATCGAAAGCGGTTCTGCAGACAAGGAAGTACTTGTTACTGCTGCTGTTAAGAAGATTGACCAGGCTACTGCTAAGGGTCTCCTTCATAAAAACAATGCTGCACGTAAAAAGTCCGCCCTCGTTACTAAGTTGAACAAGGCTTAATTCAAGCAGTTTGTTGTTGCGCTGTCAACTTTTGTTGACAGCGTTTTGCTTTTTATTTTCATACGCACATTTTTTACATATTGTTCATTGACTTTTAATTCTATTTTGGTTATAATAGCATTGAACTTAAAACAAAATTGGAGGTTTTGTTATGAAAAAAGCATTACAGGTAATCGGTATTCTTGTTGCAGTTGCAGGCGCAGCTTTCGCAGCATATGTTCTTGTTAAGAAATACGTTGACAGCAAAAAGGTTGTTATCGGTAACGACGCTGAAAACTATGTTTCTTGCTCATGCTGCGACGATACTTTCGTTTCGGAGACAGTTGCGTAAACAAACTATACAAGGCTGAGTGTTCATAAGGCGGTTTTGCTTCAAAACAACATCTTTTTGCACAATAATTCGTTAACCCCCACAGATATGCGTCAGCATTATCTGCGGGGTTTGCCTTTTCTTGTATCAAAAATATATTATTTTGAAGTGCATTGCAGTTTCGTAGCTATAAAAATTCTTTTATGCCGAAGCCGAGAAATGAAGCAAGGCTTTTTGGCAAAAGCATAAGGGATTTTTATGTGAGAAACCAATACTTCCTTATGAACACTCAGCCAAAGGAAGAACAGCTATTCTTTTTGAACAACTGTTCTTTTTGTTTTATTTTGACTTCGGCTTTGTAAGGAACGATACGACCACGCCCGACAGCATTGCCGCCGTGATACCCGCAGAGCCTGCACTCAACGGTCCTGTTAAAATTCCGAGCCATCCGTATTCTCTTATCGCCTGCTTCGTTCCCTGAACGAGCATATTGCCAAAGCCCGTCAGCGGAACATTCGCCCCTGCCCCTGCCCATTCGGAAAACGGCACATATATTCCGAGCGCACCGAGCAAAACTCCCAACACTACAAACGACACCAAAATCCTCGCAGGTGTGAGATTGGTTATATCAATCAATATTTGTCCGACAACGCAAATAAGTCCGCCCACCACAAATGCTTTTAGAAACATCATAACACGCACTGCCTTTCATTATTTTACAAAAATATTATCTCAAGAAAGCTTTTACATATTCAAAAAATTGTGATAAAATAGTAAAAAATAACGAGGTGATTTTATGAATTCATTGACAGATAAATATACGCTTATAAACTCCGTGGAAGTTCCCTGCATTGCGTTCGGCACTTGGAAAATGCCCGAGGAGGTCGCTGCGAATGCGGTTAAATGCGCCATTGAAAGCGGTTACCGGCACATTGACACGGCGGCGGCATATCAAAATGAGGAATATGTCGGCAAGGGCATAAGAGAAAGCGGCGTTAAGAGGGACGAAATATTCTTGGTTTCAAAGCTCCCGAATGATGACCACGGCTATCAAAATGCTATTGACTCTTGCGAAAGGTCGCTTAAAAGGCTTAAAACGGACTATCTTGACTCGTATCTTATTCATTGGCCCGTGCTCGTTGAAAACGTTGACAGGCTCGAGGACGATTTGTGCGAGACGTGGAGAGCGTTTGAAAAGCTCTACAATGACGGAAAGCTTCGTTCTATCGGTACAAGCAATTTCCTCGAAGAGCACATTGAAATAATCAAGAGGAATTTTTCGACCTATCCTATGATAAATCAGGTACAGATGCATCCGCAGAATCCGCAGGAGGAGATGATTGCATACTGTAAGGAAAACAAAATTCTCCCCGAGGCGTGGAGCCCGTTAATTCAAGGTCAGGCGTTCAAGCGTGAGCTGTTAATTAAAATGGCTGAAAAGTACGGCGTTTCGGTAGCTCAGCTCTGCATAAGATTTATCGTACAAAAGGGTGCTGTGCCCGTTCCGAAGTCCGCTACTCCCGAAAGAATTAAAAACAATGCGGATGTTTTCGGCTTCTCGATTTCGCCCGAGGATATGGAGAAAATCGCAACGCTCAGAGAGTACGGTATGATAGGCAATCCCCCGTCAGTTCCGAGAACTCATCAGGTTGTCGGCTTCTAAAATTAAATCAAGGCATAAAAAAGCGGTGTATAAGCGAAAATGCTCATACACCGTTTATTTTATTGTCTGTTACAAAAGGTCTGTTTCCTCAAGCTTTTTGGTGAAGAATTTAACAGGCTTTTTGAACAAAAATCTGAAGAACAAGCCGATTACAAGTGCGATTATGATATATGCGCAGAGCTTTACGAGATCCATCCAATAATCGCTCTCCCAAGTTCCGCATACGCACTCTCTCATTGCGTTTATAACGAAGGTAAATGGCAAATACGGGTGAATTTCTCTAAAGAATGCAGGTGTTACGTCAATCGGGAACGTACCGCCCGAGCCGCCGAGCTGAACGACAAGCATAATTACCGCAACCGCCTTGCCTATATCGCCGAATGCCGCTACGAGTGAATACATAAACAGCGAGAACACAAGCGATGCAAAGCAGCCTACAAGCATAAACAGTCCGGGGTTATAGCACTGAATTTTTAAGAAATACAGGTCGCCGAGGCAGATAATCAGGCTTTGGATAAAGCCGAAGGTCATAAACGTAAACGCTCTGCCGAAGAATTCCTGCGAGAAAGTAACGTTGCCGATTTCCTTTTTATGCTTAACCGTGGGATTAAATACAGCTATAAGAATGATTGCGCCGACCCAAATTGCAAGGGTTGTATAGAACGGTGCCATTGCCGAGCCGTAGTTGTCGATGCCGTAAACCTTTTCGGTGTTTACCTTAACAGGAGAAGCCAAGAAGCTGCCAAGCTCATTTCCGTTGTTTACGGACAGGTTATATATGACGTTGAACAGCTCCATATCGGTAAGCCCTGCAACCTTGCCGTCAACAATATCCAGCTGCTTTACAAAGCCGTCGAGCATTGAGGAAAGAGCCGAGAACATTGTCGAGCCTGCGCTTACGGATACGCTCAAGGAGTTTGAAAGCTCCTTAAATTCCGTGCTTCCGCTTAGCTTTTCGATAATGTTAGAAACGTCGTTCATAACCTCTAAGAGCGAGTCAATAGCCTTGCTCAATGCAGGCTTTACAGTACCGTTGTATTCCGCATCAAGTCCGCTGAGCGTGGAGGCTATCGATTTCAACGAATTTACAATTTCGGAGACGTCGTTTTTATTAGCTCCCGATTCAATGGCAGAGGTGATTTTTTGGTCAAGCTGCGTTAGGTTGTTGTTTGCGTCTTTAAGAGCGGCAATCAACGCATCCAAGCCCTTAACGGGAGTGTCAAGCGAGTCTCTTATCGACTCTAATGTACCAATGAAAAGCGTGAGCTTCTGATTGACGTCCTTAACGGCTATCTGTGCGGATTTAAGTCCTGCCGTTGTAGCCTCATTGGTCGTGTCGTTAATATCGTTAATCGAATTTGCGATTGAAACCAATGTGCCCGACGATTGAGTGATGACCGAGCCGAGCGTATCGGTTATGCCGTCAACCGCAACCCTTGTAACCTTTATGGCGTCATTTGTGTCCTTGAGAGCCGAATCAACATTGTTTACCAATTTATTCAAATCAGCCTGCACAAGCGAAGAATCGAGCTTTTCAAGCTGCTGCATAATCTTGTCAAAGCTCTGCAACGTAGTCTGCAAGCCGACAACATTTTCCTTTACAAGCTCAATTCCCGTTGTAATTTTCTTAACGGTTGAATTTGAGCCGTCATTTGCGTCAACCACAACAACGCCCAAAACCTTGCTCACAACGTCAATAACAGTCTGAACAAAGGACTCATTGACCTCGGTTTGCACGGTCTGAACGACCTTGTCGGTAATTTTCGTCGCTATGGCATTTTTCTTTTCGTTGGCATAGTATGTAATTTGCGGCATTTTGAAATCGTCGGAAATAATACTTGTAAGCGAGGTGCTGAAATCATCGGGAACCTCGATTGCTGCGTAATACTTACCCGCCTTTACGCCGTATATTCCCTCTTCCTTTGAGACGAACTGCCAATTTATAACGTCATTTGCGGACAAATTTTCCTTTATCTGCTCGCCGACGTTTACTTCAATATCCTTAAACTTTGTACCCTTATCCTCTATAATAACGGCAATCTGCATATTACCCGTGCTCTGCTTGCCGTACGGGTCCCAGTTTGCGTAAATGTTAATCCACGCATAAAGCGACGGCAGTACAAGTACGCCCACCGCCAAGATGATTGCCATACTGTTTGTAAAAATCTTTTTTAAGTCTCTGGAATATATCTTGAGAATATTCTTCATTACTCATCTTCCTCCTCGTCGTCGATTTCATCCTCATCGTCGTCGTTGTCAGTAAAAATATCATATTCGCCGTACTCAAGCATATCGTCATCCTTTAAGTACGGTATAACCTTATCCTCTATCAAATACCTTATATAATCCAAAAACAAGTACACGGTGACTAAAAAGAATATAAGAATTATCCATACAGTCAGAAACTGCATATGCCGTCCCGTGCTGATGCTCAATACCGTGAAAAGTACGGAAATGACTAAAAATATAATTGCCGTTGTTATTTTCGCTTTCCTGTACTTCTTACAACCGATATCGTAGTTTTTTAAGAGCTTTTCCCTCATGAACAAATATTTTTTAGCGTATTTCTGTTCATCTGTAAGCTTTTGGGGTGTCGCTTCGGACTCATTACCGTTCAAAACGGTGCTATTGCCCTCAGCCTTTACCTCGGCTGCTTCGTTATTTTTTTCTTTGAAGTTTTCGCCCATAAAATGTCGCCTCCTTCACAGATAGTATTATAACAATATGTTTTCAAGTTTTCAATAGTTATTAGAAATTTGTCTAATAAACAATTTCTGCAAATGTGTGGAGAAACAACGGCAAAATTAAATGGGACGGTTAAAAACCGCCCCATTTTTTTGAGAGAATAGTTATGTTACCTCAATCTCTTTAATATTAAATTCGTTACCCTGAATGAGATATGTTTTCTCACTCTGACAATATGGACAAATTTTGCCGTACTGCACGGTGGGATAGGTCTTTTGACAGTCCTCGCAATAGGTTATTGCGTCAATTCGCTCGACCCTTAATTCGCAGTCAATGAGAATATCGTGCTTTTTAACAGCCCAATTCCAACAGTCTATAAGATACTCGGGAATGACGGTCGAGACCTCGCCGACTTGGAGAGTAACCGAGTGAACATGCTCAACATTATTCTCAACGGCAACCTTTTTAACATCGTCGATAACATAGAATACTACGCCGAGTTCGTGCATATTTTACCCCTTAGTGCTTGTCTGTATCCTTACCGATAGCCTCACGGAATTCGGTATATTTCTTCTCGTATTCCTTGACCTCTTTCGGTATTTTCTTAACGGCAAGCTTTGCGACATTACCTGCAAAATACGGGAAAATGTGCTTCATCTTGTCTTCTGCGACAACCATTTTTGACGCTTCGGGGCGATCTCTGTGAAGCTTGATTGCATCAAATTCGCACTTTGTGGTACAAATACCGCAGCCCAAGCATCTGTTCGGGTCAACAACCGAAGCACCGCAGCCGAGACAACGGGCGGTTTCAATTTTAACCTGCTCCTCGGTAAGAGTTTTATGAGCGTCTCTAAATGACATCTTAATATCTATTGTAGCGTCTGTTCCTGCCTCTTGACGTGAGGAATTGTCATAGCTGTCAATAACAAGATTGTCCTTATCAAGCTCAATGAAATCTCTGCGGTTTCTGCCGATTGTAAGCGAAGCGTGAGGATGAACGTATCTGTGGAGGCTCTCTGCTGCGCACTTGCCTGCCTCAATAGCGTTTATGACAAACTTCGGTCCTGTGTAAACATCGCCGCCGACAAAAATATCGGGCTGTGCCGTCTGATATGTAAGTCCGTCTGCCATAGGATAATTTCCGTGCCAAAATTCAACCTTTTCTCCGTCAAGCATATTGCCCCATTCAATCGACTGACCGATAGCGTAAATAACTCTGTCGGCTTTGATTTCGATTGTCTCGTTCTCGTCATATTCGGGTGAGAACTTATTTGTTTCGGGGTCAATGGTGCGTGTGCATTTCTTAAATACAACCGCTGTTACATTGCCGTTTTCGTCCTTTTTAATTTCTTTCGGTCCCCAGCTGTTGCAAATTTCAATATCCTCGTCAAGAGTTTCTTCGATTTCCTCATTTGATGCGGGCATAGTATCTCTTGACTCAAGGCATACCATTGAAACCTTTTTTGCGCCGAAACGATGAGCAGTTCTTGCACAGTCAACCGCAACATTACCGCCGCCGATTACAACTACATCGCCGTCAATTTTCTGTTCCTGATTTTCGGTTGCCGAATGTAAGAAGTCAACTGCAATATCAATACCGTTTGCATCTTCGCCGTCAACACCTGCCATTTTTCCGCCCTGACAGCCGATAGCAACATAGAAAGCCTCAAAGCCCTGTTTACGAAGCTCGTCAAGTGTAATATCCTTACCGACCTCAACTCCGCATTTGATCTCAACGCCCAATTCTCTGATAACGTCGATTTCAGCGTCGATAACATCTTTTTCAAGCTTGTATGACGGAATACCGTATCTCATCATACCGCCGGGCTTTTCGTTCTTTTCAAAGACTGTCGGCTTATAACCCTTTGTAGCAAGGTAATAAGCGCACGAAAGGCCTGCCGGGCCTGCGCCGATAACAGCGATTTTCTGCTCCCAATGATCATATCTGTTTGAGGAAATGACAACCTCGGGAACATATCTTGTCTCTGCGTTCAAATCCTGCTCTGCGATAAATTTCTTAACCGCATCAATCGAAACTGCTCTGTCGATTGTACCTCTTGTGCAGGCGTCCTCGCACTTGTGGTTACATACTCTGCCGCAAATTGCAGGGAACGGGTTGTCCTTTTTAATGAGGGCAAGAGCGTCCTTGTATCTGCCCTGTGCCGCCATTTTCAAATAACCCTGAACGGCTATATGAGCAGGGCAAGCGGTTTTACAGGGTGCAGTACCCGTATCATAACAGTTAATTCTGTTGTTATCTCTGTAATCCTCGTCCCACTTATCCTCTTTCCAATGCAAATACTCTTTAAGTGAGGACTGCTCGGGGAGAGTTCTTCTCGGATAAACTACCTCGCCCTGCTTTGTGCAAAGCTTCTGTCCGAGCCTTACCGCACCTGCCGGACAATACTCAACGCACTTACCGCAGGCAACACATTTTTCGGTTTCAACCTTTGCCGTGTATGCCGAGCGTGAGAGGTTCGGAGTATTGAAAAGCTGTGAGGTTCTCAATGCGTTACAAATGTTTACGTTACAGTTACAAATACCGAAAATCTTGTTGTCGCCGTCGATATTCGTAATCTGATGAACGAAGCCGTTTTTCTCTGCGTTGCGGAGAATTTCCATAGCCTCATCATAGGTTATATCGTGACCCTTATGCGTTTCACGGCAATAGTCGGCAAAGTCGCCTACACCGATACACCAGCCGTAATCGTCATCAGCACAGCCCTCATCAAGAGCCGCACGGGAAGCACGGCAGGAGCAACGGGCAACGCCGATATGTCCCTCATATTTTTTAAGCCAATATGAAAGCTGTTCTATATCCATTACCCCGTTTTCCATTTCAATAGACTTTTCAACGGGGATAACGTGCATACCTACACCTGCACCGCCGGGAGGCACCATATGGGTAATGCCCGCAAGCGGAACGAAGGTCATTCTTTCAAAAAACGAAGCAAGCTCGGGATGGTCGATAAGCCTTTGGTTTATGCCGTCGGGGGGAAGCTCGTGAATATTAAGAAGCTCTGCAGAGCCGGGTACGAACATCGGCAAAATATATCTTCTCTCGCTCTGAGGCGCAGTTCTGCCGTTGTGGTCATAATGATAACCGTAGTCGTATTCAAGCAAGCCGATATAGCTCAATTCGTCAAGCAATTCCTGCACCTTTTCCTTTGAGAACTGCTGATTTTTCTTTGCAATTTCATCAAAGGTCATAGGCTTACGCAAATCCATTGACAAGACAATATCGCACATATCGTCAGTCAAGACCTCGGCAAGACCCCAATACTCGGCGTCGTTCGAGGTAACGCCCTTTAATTTATGGTCGATAACGTCGGTGATTTTTTTGCCGACAGCCGCAACCTTCGGACGGGGATTTTCAACGCCTAAACTCGGCGGATTAACGTATTCGTATCTTTTAGGCATAACACACTGCTCCTTATACATATTTGTACCTTTATTTTATAATTTATATTAACAAATGTCAATCAACTTTTCTGTAAATATTGTGTATTGACTACGGCTTTTTTCGGTGTTACTATAACCATAGACATACTATGTCTAATAAATTATTCAGAGGAGGATAATGAAATGTTGTTCCACATTTACGGTGACGCTTCAATCACACAGCTTCTCGGTTGGGTTATGGTATTCGTCGGACTTGTTGTTTTGAATGAAGTTGCACGCCGCAGTAAAGCAGGCGGAATTTTCTGCTTTTTCGTTGTTCCCGTAGTTCTTACGGTGTATTTTATCGCTATCGCAGTAGGTGTTAAGAACGGTGCCGAATGGGCGCTTAACAACCCGACATACTTACATATGAACGGTTGGTTCCACTATGCGAAGCTGTATGCCGCTACAATCGGCTGTATCGGCTTTATGTTCCTCAAGTACAAATGGGGAATCGGCAAGACGGAATGGTTCAAAATGTTCCCGTTCCTTATCGTTGCTATCAATATCCTTATCGCAGTTGCATCTGACTTTGAGTCGGCTATCAAGGGTGCTAACGCTATTGCGGAAACAGGCTCTGCTTGGTGGTACTCAAACGAGGGCATTTGGCTCTACGGCGGCTGGTGGAACTGGGTAAACGGTATCGCAGGCATCGTCAACATTTTGTGTATGACAGGCTGGTGGGGTATTTATCAGTCAAAGGACAAAAAGGATATGCTTTGGCCCGATATGACCTGGTGCTACATACTCGCTTACGACATATGGAACTTTGAATACACCTATAACAATCTTCCCACACACAGCTGGTATTGCGGTCTTGCTCTTTTGCTCGCTCCGACCTTTGCAAACGCTTTCTGGAACAAGGGCGGCTGGATTCAAAACCGTGCAAACACTCTTGCTATTTGGTGTATGTTCGCACAAATCGTTCCGCAGTTTATGCTCAGCGACAAATTCTCGGTTCTCACATCTGTATATCCCGCAGATTACGTTATGAGCCCCGATTTTGCACCTGCAAGCGCAGACCCGAGAGCACAGGGCGTTATTGCTATTCTTGCTCTTGTTGTCAACGTTGTTGTGCTTACCGCTATTATCAAGCGTTCAATCGCAACTCATACAAATCCGTACAAGCATGAAATCTTTACACATCAGAAGGATTACAAGCTTGCTATGGCAAGAGCTGTCAACGAAGGCAAATAAGCATTTCACAAAAGAAGAGGTATTATGAACGATTATAAAGTAATTGAAATTAAACGCTCTGTGTTTGAAAACAACGACAGAGAGGCAGACAAGGTACGTCAGCAGCTTAAAGCGGACAGGACATTTCTTTTGAACCTTATGTCCTCGCCCGGAAGCGGAAAGACCACCACCTTGAAGCAAACCATCGCCGCATTAAAGGACGAATACAAAATCGGCGTTATGGAAGCTGATATTGACAGCGACGTTGACGCAAAGACGATTGCCGAAACAGGCGCAAAATCAATCCAGCTTCACACGGGCGGTATGTGTCATCTTGATGCAGGTATGACAAAGCAGGGCTTAGACAGCTTCGGCGCAAATGAATTTGATTTCGTTGTGCTTGAAAATGTCGGCAACCTTGTATGCCCTGCGGAATTTGATACGGGGGCTTCTAAAAACGCTATGATTTTATCCGTTCCCGAGGGAGACGACAAACCGTTAAAATACCCCTTGATGTTTACGGTCAGCGATTGCGTACTCATCAACAAAATCGATACAAAATCCGTTTTTGACTTTGACGACGAGGCGGTTGTTGAACGCATTAAGAAATTAAATCCTAACTGTGAGATATTCTTTATCAGCGCAAAGACGGGCGAAGGAATTGACGCTTGGACAAATTGGTTGAGAAAAGAAATCAACGCTTGGAACAGCTGAAATTAGACTGGCAAACATAAAAAAGGACTGTAAAGGTTAAAACTTTACAGCCCTTTAATTTTTACTCGGAAAGCCCGTATTTTCGGGTAATTCTCGCCAATCGCCTGCCTATCGGCTTGAATAATAAAATGAGGAAAATCACATTTGATATTACATAGACCAAAGTTACGGGAGCAGCCGCCGCAATGAGCGTTAAATACCGTGAAAATACGAATGTGCCGTCAACGTAAATTGCCGTCCAGGTGTCCATAAACAGCGAATACGCAACGCCCGACAATGCACCGAAGAAATACAGGAAAAGCTTGCTTTTTATAAGGCCCTTTGAAAAAGCTCCCGCAAAGAAGCCTATAAGACCCCACGCAAGCATTTGAAACGGAGTCCACGCACCCTGCCCGAAAATGAAATTTGACACAAGAGCCGACAGCGCACCGCATAAAAATCCGTATTGCGAGCCGAGGTAAACGCCTGTTATTATCACAAAAGCGGTTACGGGTTTGAAAAACGGAACATAGGAAAACGCAAACCGTCCGACGACCGAAAGTGCCGTCATAACCGACACAAGCACCGTGCCGACAACCGCCGTTCGCTGCTTGTATTCAATCGAAATTAAGAACGAAGCAAGGCAAAATACTGTTACGGCAAAGCAAAGAAAAACGTATTTTCTTGCCCCCAAAAGCTGCGTGCCGAAAATAACCGTCAGCGGAATTACGCCGAAGATTAAAATATAGCTTAAAATTTTTCTCTGTTTAAGGCTCATTGTTTTTCTCCGTGCAAAGAGCCGACACCTGCTTACAGGTTACGGCAAAATCGGTGTAATCCCTCGAAATTTTGGAAGCACCCGTGGTATAAAAGCTGTTGTCGGAAAAGAACCTTTGCGGAACGTCGCAGGCGGTTATTTCTCCGTCAAAAAGCAATGAACAGCGGTCTGAAATTTCCGCAGCGAACTCTGTATCGTGGGTTACGGCTACAATGCTCACGCCGTTTAGCGACAAGTCCTTGATTATCTCCTTAATATTGTCCTTTGCGACGCAGTCAAGGCTTTTTGTAGGCTCATCCATAAGCAGAATATCAGGCTTTGACACAAGCAATTTTGCAATAGCGCATTTTTGAAGCTCTCCGCCCGACAAATCGAACGGATGGCGGTGCCTCAAGTCCGCAACTCCGAGCAATTCAAGCGCTTCGTAGGTTCTGTCCTCGCCCTCGCTGAAATCAAGCCCGAGATTTTGGCAATAAAGCCGCAAATCCTCCTCGACGCTCTCGCAGACGAACATATTTTTAACGTTCTGCACAAGCAACGCAGCACGCTTGCCCTTGCCGATATTTATTTTTCCGCTGTACGGCTTCAAAACTCCCGAAATGAGCTTTACAAGGGTTGTTTTTCCCGAGCCGTTAGCACCTAAAATGCAATGCACCTCGCCCTTTTTACACGAAAAGCTCAAGCCGTTTATTATATCCTCGCCATGCTTTGAATATCTGAAATGCACGTTCTTACATTGGAGGGTGTTATCGTATTCATTGTGAAATTCCTTTATCTGTGAAGAGGAAGCGAACGAAAAATTATCCGAAAGCCAATTTTTGCCCTCCTTGACATTAAGCGGACACTCCCCTTTTTTGCCCGTATCACGCCAAATTTTCGCACAGTCGGGCATATTCCCGAAAACCGCTTCGTTTGAGATTTCAGGCAACTTTTCACGAATATTGCCGTAGGAGATGAGCTTACCCTGCTTCATAACGGCAATTTTATTGCACACGGACACAAGCTCACCCGTGCGGTGCTCGCTGATTATAAATGTAACGCCCAAATCCTCATTCAAGCGTTTAACGGTATTGATAAAGTCCACGCAGGCAATCGGGTCAAGTTGTGAAAGCGGCTCGTCCAAGAGTATCATTTTCGGCACTCCGACCGTCACGGAAGCAAGATTTAACAGCTGCTTTTGACCGCCCGACAGCTCCGACGTGTTTTTATAAATCCATTGCGTTATTCCGAAATATCCTGCCGCTTCGGCTACACGGCGGCGCATCTGCATAGGCTCTGTGCCCGTGTTTTCAAGCGTAAAGGCGAGCTCATGCCAGACCTTATCGCAGACGATTTGGCTCTCGACATCCTGAAAGACAAAGCCTATATCGGAGCTTTTTGCACTCTCTGTGCTCTCGCCGCAGAAAAGAATTTCCCCCGTCCTTTTGCCGAACGGAGAAAGCTCTTTTTTCAGCATTTTGAGAAGCGTGGTTTTTCCGCTTCCGTTCTCTCCGCACAGAAGAACTATATCCCCCGAATTTACGCAGAACGATACGTCCGAAAGCGATTTTTCCTTTGCCTCGGGGTATGTGAAATTTAGATTTTTGACAGATAATATTTCCATTTTATACTCTCCGCTGAATTTATTAAAAAGGGAAAAAACGAAACAAGCGAGAACACAGCATACATTGAAATTCTCAAATTACTCATTTCAGGAACAAAAAATGTCGGGTAAAAAGCAAATGATGAATTTTCACGCACTCCGAAAACATAGACAAAGCCTATCAAAGAAATCACAAGCAATGAAATAAGCGTAATATCCGTCGGCTTGATCTTATATATCGAATAGCTTGTTCGCTCGCCCTCGCCATAGCCTCTCGCCTTCATTGAAAACGACGTTTCGACCGCATTTTCAAGGCTTTGCGTTACAAGCGTCAAAAAGACCTCGCAGGCGTTTCTGATTTTCTTAAAAATATTTCTTTTGGGATAAAGTCCCATCGCCCTGCGTGTGTCGTTTATACCCTTTACCGTCTTTATATAAAGCGGTATAAACCTCATAACCATTGTGATAACAAGCGTTGTTTTCGGCAGGCTTTTTGAAAAAAGATACTGCATTTTGTCATCTGTCAAAACAGCGTTCAAGCTCTTAAACCAAAGTATTACCGCCGACACCATAACGGACATATTAAGCCCGTATAAAAGTGCTTCAAGGGTGTACGCACTGTCGCCCAAATAGAAAAGCACGGTTATTCCGTTGTGTGAAAAAAGCGGATTTGTTGCGGTTAATAACACAGTCAGCACCAAAAGAAAAACGGCGTCCTTCAAAAGTCCCTTTCCGAACAGATTTATGCAAAGCAAAACAGCACCTAAAAGCGATAAGCTTAGTATAATCGGGTCTGACGAAAAGACGCTTACCGAAATCACCGCAATATAATACAGCAATAAAAACAGAGGGTGAAAACGTGAAAAACAAACTCTTGTTCTCATTTTCATCCCTCCGAAAGCTATTACTTTTATTTTTTATCTTTATCCGCTTCGGCTTCTTCGACCTTGAAGCTGCCCTTTTTTATCCCCTTGACCTTGATAATCTCGGGTGCGTTTGCCTTTTTTTCTTCCTCTCGCTTGCGGTCGGCAATTTCCTTTTTGCGATTGTGCTCAATTTGCTTTTCCGAAAGCTCCTTCGCCCTCTCTGTCGCTTCGTTCTCACATTGCTTAAGCCTTGCGCTCAAGCGGATAAGGAACAAGCTCATATCCTTCGGAGAAATGAAAACATATCTTTTCTCCTCTTCGTTTTTGTTGTTGATTTTTGTATAGCCTATCGCCACTCTGTCAAGCGAAAGAGCCACAATGCTCTTGTCCTTTGTCTCAAAATCTCCGTCCTCAACGGTAAAAATATCCGAATACTTGATTTTATAAGCTCTGAACGGATAATCGTGAATATAGAGATAATCCGTTTTGAACTCATAATACGTCATAAAGAGCATCGGCAAAATCAAAATAACGTCAACGACGCACATTATAATCGCAATATTGACGCCGAAGTCCGACATTGAAAATATTTTCGTCGAAAACAGCAGAGCGATTATTATATGGTATATCACCACGGCGGCTATAAGTAATTTATTGATACCCGACTTGAATTTCAGTTGCATAGAATAAATCACTCCTATCGGCAAAATATAAAATCGGTGATTAAATGAAAAAGATATTTTCATTCCTCGGCGGAATACTCACGGGAATAATAAACGTGCTTTTGGGTGCAGGCGGAGGCGTTATTGCCGTTTTCCTTTTGAAAAAGTGCTCGCTCGACCAAAAGCAGGCTCAAGCCAATGCTCTTGCCGTCATACTTCCCATATCCGTAATCAGTTTGATTATATACTCATATCACGGATATGTCAATTTTTTTGATAATTTAATTCTCATTCCGCAGGCGGCTGTCGGCGCAGTTTTGGGCACGGCAATACTTAAAAAAATATCGCCTAAAATCTCAAAAAAGCTCTTCGGTGCGTTTATGATTTGGGCAGGGATAAGGATGCTTACCAAAATATGAAATACTCTTTTATTGATATACTCGCAGGAATAATCTCGGCAATAATCGCCTCAATGGGTCTCGGAGGCGGCGGAGTATATATAATGTATTTAACGCTCGTAAAGAACACTCCGCAAATCAACGCACAGGGGCTTAATTTACTGTTTTTTATTCCTTGCGCCGCAGTATCGCTCATAATTTATATCAAAAATAAAATGATAAAACCGAAAGCCGTTATTCCTATGGCTTTGGGTGGCGGTGTGGGTGCGGTTATCGGCAATTTCCTGCTTCCCGGCATACCTCAAAGCACGCTTAAAATCATATTTTCGGTTTTTCTTATTATAATGGGCGTTTATACGGTTTTTTCAAAAACAGAAAAGGCAAAATAAACTGTTGTTACTTTCAAATAAATATGATAAAATTATAATATATTTATTATGAGGGGTGCAGGTATGGAATACAAAGCTCTTTTTACACCTATGAAAATAGGAAATGTTGAAATTAAAAACAGAATTGTTATGCCTCCTATGATGCTCGGCTTCGGTCAGTTCAACGGCAAGCCCACAGAGGAAATGATGAACTACTATGAGGAGCGTGCAATAGGCGGCGCAGGTCTTATCATAACCGAAATTACAAGAGTTGACGACTTCAGCGGTGCGTCGGCGTTTGCTCAGCTTGCGATAAGCCACGATTATCATATCAAGCCCTTAGCGGAGATGATCAACCGTGTTCACTCGCACGGTGCGAAGATGTTTATTCAGCTTCATCATCCGGGCAGGCAGAACCTTACTCTTATGATGGGCACAGTTCCGCTTTCTGTCGGAATGGAAAGGGTTATGGGCTCGCTCTACGGCAAGATGTTCTATAAATTAGCTCCGTCGGCAAAGAAGCTTATGGAAGCCGACCTTTTGCCTAAGGTTTATTCTCCGTCAAAATGCGACAGAGCATATTCCGCAGAAAGTCTTAACAAGGAAATGACCGTTAGGCAGATTAAAAAGATAATCCGTGAATTTATCCTCGGTGCAAAGAGGGCAAAAGCCGCAGGTGCGGACGGTGTTGAATTGCACGCCGCACACGGATATTTAATTCAGCAATTTTTATCCCCCTACACCAATCAGAGAACGGACGAGTACGGCGGAAGCTTTGACAAGAGAATGAAATTCCTCCTTGATATTCTCAAGGGCATCAAGGCTGAATGCGGTAAGGATTTCCCTGTAATCGTAAGGCTTTCGGTTGACGAATGTTATAAGGAAATCGGCAGAGAGGGCGTTGGCTATACCCTCCCCGACGGCGTCAGAATGGCAAAAATCATTGAGGAAAACGGTGCGGACGCTATCGACGTTTCCTCGGCAGGATACGATACATACAACTATTGGCTTGAACCCACCTCGTTTGAGTGCGGATGGCGTAAATATATGGCAAGAGCCGTAAAAGACGCCGTTAAAATTCCCGTGCTTGCGGCAAACCTTATCAGAAGTCCCGAGCAGGCTGAGAGCCAGCTTGAAGACGGCACTCAGGACTTTGTTTGCTTGGGCAGACCTCATATTGCCGATCCGCATTGGGCTAACAAGGTAAAGGAAGGCAGAGAGGACGAAATCAGCAGGTGCATTTGCTGTCTTTATTGTATGGAAAGTATGCAGGCTAACGCATACAAGGGCACTCACGCTCAATGCTCGGTAAACCCGAAGCTCGGTCATGAAAAGGAAACTCTTAAAGTAAACGGAAACGGCAGGTCGGTACTCGTTGTCGGCGCAGGTCCGGCAGGTCTTATGTGCGCTAAGACGCTCGCAAAGAGAGGCTTTGACGTTCTCGTTGCCGAAAAGCAGGAAAAAACAGGCGGTCAGCTGCTTCTTGCCGCTGCTCCCCCGAAAAAAGAGAAAATCAACTGGCTTATTGAGGATTTAACTCACACGGCACAAAAAGCAGGTGCGAAAATCGAGTGCGGAGTAACCGTTGACAAAGAAATGATTGAAAAAGCAAAGCCGTATGCTGTTATCATTGCAACGGGTGCGAGTGCGATTAAGCCGAGAGCTATAAAGGGCTCGGACAGGGACAATGTTTTCACAACGACGGATATTCTCAACGGCTCTGTTGAAATCAAGAACAAAAAGGTAGCTGTTATCGGCTCGGGTATGACGGGTCTTGAAACCTCGGAACTTCTTTGCGAGAACGGAAACGACGTTACGATTGTCGAAATGGCAAGCGAGATAGCACCGGGTACTTGGATGCAGCACGTTGACGACTGTATGCCGAGACTTCTTGAGCACAACACGAAGTTCATTACGGGTCATAAGCTTGTTGAGATTGACAACACGGGAATTGTCGCAGTTGATATTGAAAACGAAAACATCAAAATTATCAGAGCAGATTATGTCATTTTGAGCCTCGGCGTAAGGTCTGAAAATTCGCTTGCGACGGAAGCTCGCTCGGTATGTAAAAATGTTTTGGTAATCGGCGACGCAGGCAAGACAGGCAGAATTGCAGACGCAACCGCACAGGGCTATGAAATAGGAAAAAGGCTTTAATTTATGAAAAAAAGGAAAACCGCTTTTATCATTTTGACAATTTCATACTTTTTGGTAACAGCGGCTGACCTTACCCTCACATTTTTGGCAACGCCCGATTTAAGCCTTGAGGGAAATCCTCTTGTTACGACCTACGAATTCGGTTGGGCAGGGCTTGTGGCGATAAATGTTGTTACGCTTATATTGTATTTTATTATGGCAAGATATGCTTTTATAAAATACCGTGCGCCCGAGTCCGACGAAACGGAAGATATTAAGAGATACCTTGCGGACATAACCTACGGCGACCCCGAAAAGACCTCGCTCGGAATGTGGAAATGGCCTAAATATTGGGCACCGCAAATTGCCTGCCTCTGTTACAGCGTTGCGACAGCTTTGCCGTTTGCGAGAGTGATTGTCGTTGTCGAATGGCTTTTGATGCTAAACCACGTGAGAGCGCCGCTTTTCTTTACGGTAGTGGCTATGTTCCCACTCGGCAGAATCGATTTTTTCGTCGCCGTCATTTTAGCATGGGTTTTAAGCGGAGTTTGGATAAGAAAGGAATTTCTTAAAAACGCCGAACGAAAAGGAAAAGAGGAAATGAACAAATAAATTGAATTGCACGGATAATCATAAGGTTGTCCGTGCAATTTTTATTAAATGTTCCACACAATCGTTTGCAAACGACCGACACCCGTAGGGACAGGGCTTGCCCCTGTCCGTCAAAGGCTCCCTTGTAAAGGGAGCTGTCATTTTTTGGAAACAAAAATGACTGAGGGATTTTTACAAAATCATATAAAATCAACCTCA
>SAMEA104315423__coassemble_1696_pt1 | contig 58091 bp, 53 predicted proteins | sample SAMEA104315423__metabat2_low_PE_002 | metagenome-assembled genome bin SAMEA104315423 (sample SAMEA104315423) | gut metagenome | biome: Monkey gut; feature: monkey-associated habitat; material: faeces | place: China | collected 2013 | reverse complement strand
TTAACGAATTATTGCGCAAAAAGATGTTGTTTTGAAGCAAAACTGCCTTATTAACGCTCAGCCTTCGGCTTGACTTTTTTATTAAGACTTTCTTGGTAATATATGAAAACTGTTCGCATATAATCTATCAGGGGTGTTTTTATGAATTGCTGTGTAATCGATTTATGCGAAAAAGAAGTAATAAATCTAAAGGACGGCGCTCGGCTCGGCTGCGTAAACGATGTTGAAATCGACACCTGCTCGGGCAGAGTAGTCGCAATAATTGTAAAATGCCGTTCGAAGCTGTTAAGCTTCGGAAATAAGCAGGATGATATTAAAATCTGTTGGGAGCAAATTGAGGTAATCGGCGACGAAACAATACTTGTGAACATAGATTGTGTTCCCGGCTGCTGTAAAGCACAAAAATCAAGCGGATTTATAAACAATCTGTTCCGTGAGGGATAGCTGTAACCACCGTTTCAGTCGGTGGTTTTATTTTTGTTTTTTGCAAGTATTTTTTGCATTTGCCGATAAAGTATGCTATACTGTACTCGTTAATCGAAAGGGTGATGCAAATGTCAAAATGGGACAGAGATTATCTCGATTTATGCAGGAAAATACTTTCGCAAGGAACGGAAGTCGAAAATAGAACAGGTATCAATACGGTAAAGGTTCCGTCGCACCATTTTCACTTTGATTTGTCGCAGGAATTTCCCGTGCTTACCACAAAGCAGCTTTTTATCAGACAGGCTGTTTTGGAAATGCTATGGATTTATCAGGCACAGTCAAATGATGTTCGTTGGCTTAAAGAACGCAACGTCAATATTTGGAATGAGTGGGAAATCGACGAAAACGGCTTTTGGAATGCAACTCAAATGCTTCCAGATAAGGACGGAAAGCTCGTTAAAACCGAAGTCCATAAAGAGTTCGGTAAGGAATATGCCCATACAATAGGCACGGCTTACGGCTATATTGTAAATAAATTTCAGATGACGCAAGAGCTTATTGATAAGATAAAAAATCATCCCGAGGATAGGCGTATGATTATGACGCTTTGGCAAAATGACTATCTTGATACGGCAGTTCTTCCGTCATGCGTTTGGTCGAGCGAATGGGATGTTACAAACGGTGAGCTCAATGCTTGGGTTCATCAGCGTTCTTGCGACGTTCCGCTTGGATTACCTTTCAATGTTACACAATATGCAACTCTTTTGTGTATGCTCGCTCAGGTTTGCGGCTTGCAGCCCGGCACGCTTGATTGGAGCATTAAGGATGCGCATATATACGTTAATCAGATTGACGGCATTAAAGAGCAGATACGCCGTCAGGACGAAAACGAGGATATTCCTGCACCGAAGCTTTGGCTCAATCCCGAGGTTGACGATTTCTTCAAATTTGACAACTCGGCAGAGTGCAAGGATATTAAACTTATAGATTATAAGCATATGGGAAAAATCACTTTCCCGATAGCACAGTAAGAGGTGAATATGGCAATTTCAATTATAGCCGCAATCGGCAAAAACAATGAACTTGGTAAGAACAATGATCTTATTTGGCATTTTAAGGAGGATATGAAGTTCTTCCGTGAAACCACAACGGGAAACACCGTACTTATGGGCAGAAAAACCTTTGAGTCCTTACCGCACGCTCTTCCGAACAGACGAAATGTTGTTGTTACGAAGGATGAAAACTATATAGCGGAGGGTGCAGAGGTATTTCACAGCGTTGAAGAAGCGTTGAAAAGCACTGAAAATGATAACGTTTTTGTTATTGGCGGAGCTATGATATACAACGAGCTTTTACCACTTTGCGACAAGCTCTATTTAACCGAAATCGATGATGAGTGTCCCGATGCCGACGTTTACTTCCCGAAGTTTAATAAGAGTGAATATTCAGCTAAAAAATTAACCGATTATACGGTTAACGGCGTACATTTTTCACATATTATATACAGTAAATGATTTATTAAAACAAAAGGAGAAGATAGTATGGAAATCGTTAAGGTTAACGTTAGCAACTTTGCTCAAGAGGTTACAAAGTCGGATAAACCCGTGCTTTTGGATATTTATGCCGATTGGTGCGGTCCTTGTAAAATGCTCGCTCCCGAGCTTGAAGCGTTTGCAAGTGAAACTGACAGTGTAAAGGTATGTAAGCTCAACGCCGATGAAAGCACAGACCTTGCAATGATTTACGGCGTAATGTCTATTCCTACGCTTTTGCTTTTCAAGGACGGCAAGGAAATTGCCCGTCACGTCGGCGGCTGCGAAAAGCAGGATATAGCGGATTTTTGCAAAGCTAATCTTGAATAAAATCAAAACGATATAATTATAAAACCGGCCATCTCGTAATTGGGATAACCGGTTTTTTGTTGTTATAATTTGAATTCCTTTTTGTCATCAAGACAGAAAAGGACAGGCTCATTTCCCGAAGCCGCACCACAATCAATGCAGGTCCAGGTACGTGTTTTGACAATTTTTCCGTTGTATTGTTCGCCAAAAAGGTAAGTGGGAGTGTGCCCAAACACCGTGTGAACATCGTCATAGTATTCGTCGTTAAGCTCAGGCTCTGCCCAAAGTAGCTCGTTAGCGGAATAATCGCTTATCTTTTTGTCGGGACTGAAATTATCAAGTCCTGCGTGCACTAAAATATATTTTTCTCCGTTGACATTTATTTCCTTGTAAAGCGGACAACTGCGAAGATAGTCAACAATTTTATAGCGAGCTTCAACATCAAGCTTCGCAAGATTGCGAAGCGTAACACCGCCGCCGTTAAAAAGATAGTTTATCAAAAGCCTGTTTTTCTTCTCGTCAAAATCCTCAAGAAACGCATCAGTTACGTTCTCAAAGATAAAATCACATGCTAAAAGCATAGCTTCGTGATTGCCCATAATCAGCTCTGCATTTGGTTGCTTAATAAGCCATTGTAATACACCAATTCCGCCGTCGCCGTTACGGTCGATTACGTCGCCGAGTATGTAAAGCCGGTCGTTTTCGCTGAAATTTGCCTTTTCAAGCAGTTCTTTCAGCTTTTCAATTCGGTAACCGTGCAAATCCGAAATCACATATGTCATATTTCCCACTCCTTATCAAATTTAAAATTACCTGTTAACTATTATAACATTATACATCACAAAACGTGACATTTTGAGGACATAAAAGTAAATTGCCGGTGTAACATTTTTCGGACTGTGGCAAATTAGGTAGGGGGGTCAGGTTATTTTTTTAATTGATAATTATGAATGTTATCACAAACACAGAATTGAAATTCATTGACAATTATTTTTGACAATGCTATACTTCTTATGTTCGCTCAGGGAGCGATTGTTCTGTAATAACGAAAGCCGAACAGGTGCAGACTGAGACAGCTGTAGTTGTTCGGCTTTTTGAATACAAATTTTGTGATGCGATTTTCAGAAAACGGACACGGAAAAAATCAGGCAGATTTCAGGAGAATAAAAATGACGAAGGATGAATATTTGATAACGGAACCGCCACTCAAGGCGTTGACTGTTTTTGCTATGCCTATGATTTTGGGCAGCTTCTTTCAACAAGTATATAATATGGCTGATTCAATTATCGTCGGTCAATTTGTCGGATCATCTGCGCTTGCCGCCGTCGGTGCCTGTGCCGCACTTACGAATGTTTTTATTTGCATTGCACTTGGCGCAGGAGTTGGTGCAGGCGTGCTTGTAAGCCGTTATTTCGGGGCTCAAAATTACGGCAAGATGAAAACTATTGTGTCTACTTCGTTAATCAGCTTTTTGCTTTTAAGCATATTTCTCGGTGCTTTTGGATTTTGCGCTTCTCATTGGATGATGAGCATACTGCAAACGCCTGCGGATATAATAGGGGATGCGGTGCTGTATTTGCGTATCTATTTTGCGGGCTTTCCGTTTTTATTTATGTACAACATTTTGTCAACAATGTTTACTTCAATCGGCGAATCGAAAATTCCGTTATGGCTTTTAATATTTTCATCTGTTTTGAATATCATTATGGACCTTTGGATGGTGGGCGGTCTTAAGCTCGGCGTGTTCGGTGCGGCTCTTGCCACTCTTATCGCTCAGGGAATTTCCGCCGTACTTTCTCTTTTGATTTTTCTCAATCGTATGAAAAAATACTTAGGTTCGTTTCGTCGGTTTGACAAAAGCGAGCTGCGTTCAATGCTTAAAATCGCCGTCCCGTCTGTTCTTCAGCAATCAACAGTATCAATCGGAATGATGATTGTACAAGCGGTCGTAAATCCTTTCGGAACGCAAGCTCTTGCAGGATATGCGGCAACGATGAGAGTAGAGAATGTTTTTTCGCTGATATTTGTATCTATCGGAAATGCCGTGTCGCCGTTTGTTTCCCAAAACCTCGGTGCAGGAAAAATTGACCGTATTAAAAAAGGCTACCGTGCCACTTTACTGTTAGATGTATGCTTTGCCGTTCTGGCATTTGTAATTATCGAAACACTGCACACACAAATTTCTTCGCTTTTCTTAGGCAAGGACGGAACGGCGTTAGCGTATCAGGTGTCCGGCGATTATATGAAATGGCTCGGCTACTTCTTTATATTTATGGGTATCAAAATGGCGACAGACGGCGTTCTTCGAGGACTTGGAAATATGCGACCGTTTTTAATTGCAAATATGGTCAACCTTGCAATGCGCTTGTCGGTAGCGTTGATTTTTGCACCACGCTTTGGTATCGCATTCGTTTGGCTTGCAGTACCGGCAGGCTGGCTTGCCAACTTCATACTTTCCTATGCCGCACTAAGAAAATCTTGGCCAAAGAATACGGCGACTTAGAAATATTTACATTATTTAGCGAAACAAACAGGCTTACCCCGAGTTATAAGGTAAGCCTGTTTTGCTATGTTGGAATTATATAAGTTGCACTTTGTCTCTTTTGATTATCTTTATCAGTTTATGTATCTGTCCTTTTTCGCACTTCTGTTTACAACACAATAAGAAACTACAAAAAGAACTGCAACAAACGGAACGAAATACCACGCCTTTTGAGTATCCTGTAATGTTGCGATATAATCATAGCCGCCATGCAAAAGGGCAGGAATAAAAATACTGAAAAATCTGAATATTCCGCTTAAAACATTATGATTTTTGTTATAATATTTTTTAGCGATGCCATAAAATATTCCCATAAAAACACCGAAGCATGCGTGTCCGGGTATTGCTGTTATTGCTCTTACAATTGCCGTCGAAAATCCGTAGCTTAATACGTAATTTATGTTTTCCCAAAGAGCAAAGCCCAATGATGTAAATGTTGCATAAACTACACCGTCGTATTGGCAATTAAAGTCCGGGCTGTTCCAAGAATATTTTTTCATCATTAAATATTTAGAAGATTCTTCGGATATGGCAACAACGACAAAATACAGTAATATATTATATAATTGCGTGTTTTCCTTAACAAAAGAGCTTAAAATCCATTGTCCTATTCGCTCTTCGATCATCGCAATCAAGGTTGAAAGTATGCCGGCAATTATGAGCTTTCGCAGCAATCTCGGGCTTTCCTTTTCAATATGATCTGATTTATACACTTTTATCATCAATATAACAGCAGGGATAACTGCCGCCAACACCAATATCCAGTTGTAAACTAAAATCGGTTCAATCAAATAATAAAACATCTTTCTTGCTCCTTGCAGAATAAATAAAAAATACAATTACATAAGTTATATAATACTATAATAAAATTTAAAAAGCAATATAAGTTCGGCTAAGGTTTATTATAAATCTAACCACGATATATAATAAAAAATAAAACCTCAAATCAATTGATAAAGGCCAAGTGTTAATCGGCGTTACAAACGGATTTGAATTGTGATATAAGACGGATAATCGTTATTTGAGCAGATGAAAATACAGCGTGAGAATTCCTCACGCTGTAAGTAAATGTTCAATAAAAATTTATATAGTGTTGAGGTGAAATTGTATTCAATATTTACATTTGTATTGTTGTATGATAAAATATTTAAGAGTGGTTAAGGCTTATTTCGCTTGATTCAGCATGAAATTTGTATTGTATTTGGAGTGGTGAGTATCAATTTATGAATATGAATAATTTACACGAATTGATAAATAGATATGAAGAACAGCTTGATTATTTTTATGTTGATCACGAAGAATTATTTAAGTGGAAAGCGGTTAAACGGTTTCGGTATGTTTGGACTTCAAGCGAATATGAAAATATCAGTTTTGCAGAAAAGTTTAATGCTGCAAAAAGTGAATTTTTTGTTTTGACAGATAACAAGATGGTCTCGCCATCAAACGGAGTTGTAAAAATTGCAGAGAAAAAAGATGCTGAAGTTAGACATCTTTTTGAGGAGGTTCTATTTGCTGATGATGGAGGCAATCTAACTCTTCGTCAAAATCATATAGATGAATTTATGGAAGGTATGGAGCGATTGCGTCAGGAAACTTTCCCAAACTCGTGGAAATTTAAACAAGACGACAGGCATGCGGCTTTTTGTTATCTTGCAGCGTTTAATCCAAACGATAATTATATATATAAACACGATCCTGTAGAAAAGTTTGCCCAGTATGTTGAATTCGGTTTTGATATTGGTTCTGGTTCGAATTTTAACTTGAAATATTTTTATGATTTGTGTAATGCGATTGTCGAAGCAGTTAAAGAACATGAATCATTGCTTGAAAAAAACGCAAAATATCTAAAAGAAAACGAACTTGAAGATGATAATCTTCATATCCTTGCTTTTGATATAATGTATTGTTGCAACAATTATGGGCTATATAATGGACTTAATCATATAAAGAAAAGTGAAGCTATAAAAGGATATAAAATCGAAAAAGAAAAGTATCGGAAAGAAATGGAAAGGCAATTAAAACTCACCGAACTTGATGAACGCATTAGCCGGTTGGAATTACAATTAGAACCTTATAGCAGCATTTCACTTTTAAATGTTAAAGTTTCTTCAGATAAATATGGTGATGGAATAATTATCGATCAAAAAGGTTCTTCGGTTACGGTTTTGTTTGAAGAATTAAAAAAGAATTTTGTAATAGATAAAAAGTATTTAAAACGTCCAACATTTGAATATGAGAATGATATTCTTGAAGCATTTACGGAATATAACAGAATAGTTGAAAATATTAAACAACTTGAAAACCAAAAGCTTTGTATTTAAGAAAAGTTTTATCTTATTAAAAATTATTTGCGTAAAAAACATTTGAAATATAGTTATTTTAAACTATACAATATAAAATGCAAACGGATTTGAATTGTGATTGATGCTTTTTTGATGATGTACCAAACGGATTGTGTGGATTGTGTGGCACAAAGTGAGCAAAAAACAGTGCAAAAATGAAAAATCGGCGTACGGAAAAGACCGTGCGCCGTAGTTTTATCTATATGAGAAAAGCAAGTAAAAACGCCGTAAAACAGCGTAAATAAAGGAAAAAAGCACCGAAAAATCGGTGCTTTCTTTGGCAGAGCGTGTGCAGTTAAATCCGAACTTAAACCCGACTTTTCAAGGTCGGCAAAAGTGATTGTTTTCGTGCCGTTCTTATAATTGAAAGTGATAATCATTTTATCATCATGGAGATAAATTGCATTGACAAAGCTATTTATCAGTCTGCGCCTATGCTCTAATTTGTTAATATTGAGCTTGCGGAAACGATGAAACCAAAATATAATCTGCTCTTTTGTAAGCGTTGGCTTTGCCATTTCTTCCTTGATAATTTGAACAGATAATTCATTTTTCTGCTTTTCTAAATCCTCAAGTCGCTGTTTTGTAGATGCGGTTATAATTCCTTGCTGAATAGCATTGAGAAGATTATCAATCCCTCGCTGTATTTCGGCGTATTGTTTATGCAATAATGGTAAAGTGGTATTTTCTTGCTCTTGTAATTTGATAACCATATCGGCAAGATTTTCAATCAGAGCATCATCAAACAAAACTTTCTGTATTTGCTTGATAACGAGGTCTTCAATCCAGTCTTTTCTGACCGTCTTTTTATCGCAGCCTTTATGATTTTTTACACTTGCACATTTATAATATCTATACTTCGCGGAGGTCTTGCTTGTTCCGCTTTCACCGACCATAAAGCAATCGCATTTTCCACATATAAGTTTAGTAGTAAGCAGATATTCGTCTTCGGCTTTATGTTTTGCAGGAGCTTTTTTATTTGTAACCATTCGCTCTTGAACATGGTCAAAAAGTTCTTGCGGAACGATAGCAGGAATGCCATTCGGGTGAACGATATCACGATACTTAAACTCGCCTATATAGCGTCTATTATGGAGCATCCTCGCAATGCTGTCTATGCTGATTTTTCCGCCAAAAACAGAACGCAAACCTTTTGCATTCATTTCATCGGCAAGTTCTTTCATAGTTGCGCCGTCTGCATATCTCTTAAACGCATCTAACACTGCAGGTGCCGTCAAAGGGTTGATTTGGAAATGATGCTCGCTGTCAATGGTATAACCGAGTGGAATACAACCACCGTTAAATTTGCATTTCAACGCATTTTCAGTCATTCCTCGTACAACCTTTTCAGAAAGCTCGGCAGAGTAATATTCCGCCATACCTTCAAGAACCGCTTCCATAAGTATTCCTTCGGAACCATCGGAGATTTTCTCGGTAGCCGAAACTACTTTTACACCATTCTTGCGGAGTAACGCTTTATAATGAGCCGAATCATATCGGTCACGAGCAAAGCGGTCAAGCTTCCATACAATGATAAGATCAAACTTTTTATTTGCACTATCTTTTATCATCTTCTGAAAGTCAGGACGGTTGTCTGTTCTGGCAGAGAAAGCACGATCGATATATGTACCAACGATTTGTATATCGTTATTTTCGGCAAAAGCCTTGCACTCACGCAACTGACCTTCAATCGACTCTTCACGCTGATTGTCGCTTGAATATCGTGCATATATTACAGCTGTCATTGTATCGCCCCTTTCCATCATTTATATATGCCTCGAATGTTCCAAGGATTAAGTATCCATTCTCCGTTTTCTTTCCATGGATAAGCAAATCCATCATTTTCGTCTTGATATATACTGCCGAAATCCAAAGATTCGGAATGTAATTCTTCTCCTACTTTCCAATCAACTTGCACTACAATTTTTGATAAACAATAAGAGCGTTCTTCGATTTCTTTTATTTGAAAGGAAACAAAGCTCTTGCTTTGAAACATTTTCCTGCATTCACCAGCTCGCTTTTTTGCAGAATTTTCATAAGAGAAGATATTTTTGAAATACATTGACAGTTCACCATAATTATTTCGTTCCCATGCTGAAAATGCTTTCAAAAGTGGAATGACATAAGGATAGTCTGTGCAGTCGTCTATACTTGGAACTGCTGGCAAATCCGTTCCGATAGTTATATCTCGTTTTTTCCATTTATGTATTTCTTCACGGTCTATTGCGTTTTGACGCATTTTCTTAAGAGATTCAGAAATTGGAGGAGGATTTGTTTCTTTTTCATATTTTGCTTTTCTGCTATCCTCACTATCTTTCATATTCATCCAATCCGCTAACGCAAACATTAGTGATACACATTTACAAGAAACATACTCGTTTGCATAGTTAAGATCACGCCCGTGAAGGATACCATTTCTATACGGAAGTCTTATCTCTTCGTAATTGGTTACATTTCTACCCTTATTAAATATACTCTTTAATTTTGTCAATCCATCGCTACATCCTACCAAACAATCCCAAGCGGTTACATCAGTTCCTTCGGCAAAAAATCCTTTGCTCTTGGTGTAATCGTTTACCGAACCATCAATTAAGATTAAAAACAATGGTACACTTGCATGATATCGTCCTGCAAAATGATCGTCGAATGCTTTATTTATTAAATCATATCGATCCATAAATGGTTTTGCTTTATTTTTAAGCCAATGAATTATTTCTTTAACATCATTTTTGTAATAATCGAGCAATATACGCTCTCCAGCCTCTATACCTTCTGTCTCTACCGCCAGATTTGCTTTTTGCATCAAAGTGAAATTCATTGATTCATAAGCACACCAACCATTGTTTGAAAAGTTTATATTAAATGATTGTGTTTGTTTAACCAGGTTTTCTGATTGTGATTCTAAATCCTTTAACTGTTTACGCTGTTCTTTTGGCAGAAAAGCGGATATCATTTTCATTGCTTTTATATTCTTTTCAAATTCTTTTAGACTGTGCAAATTTTCGTCCATATTATTTCTTATTCCTCCGCTTGTCCACTATTTACCCAAGCATCAATCTCGGAAAGTTTAAACTTCCACTTCTTGCCGACTTTGTGTGCCGGCATACCTTTATTTGCAATCCATTTTAGAGCAGAATCTCTGCTAATTCCGAGATATTTACAAATCTCTGGCATTGAATAATATCTGTCTTCTAATTCGGTCATATAACTACACCCCCACTTATTTTCTTCATTGTACCATACAAAAGCTGATAAGTAAAGTTTATTGTCTGTTATTGTATGGTATTCGTTTTAGCAAAAATATAATCCCCACATAAAAGTCGTAAAGGAATTACCGCTTTTATGTAGGGATTTAATTCAAGTATGTTTACTAAACCGTAACTCGTATCTCATCATTATTAAACAATTTGAAGAAGTCTGCTTTATCCATACTTCCGTTTTTAACTTTTTCTGAAATATAAAGTAAATGTTCAACAGAAATTGCAGCACCTTTTATATCTGATTGAGATTTTGAAATATATTCGAGTTGGTCTTTGAAATTGCCTTTTAAGTAAGAAGTAATAAATAAAAATGTAAATATATCAACATTAACATCAAAATTTTTCCACCACTCGTTTTTAGGCAATTCGGGAATTCTTCTTTGATTTTCGTTAATATATCGGCTCATTTCATCAGCACATTTTTTATCAATATTAAATCCATCTTTATAAGATTTATTATCAATAATCGTTCCAAAATTATCGTGTGAAATAATTACATCAGGGCGGTTAGAATCGCCCAGTCTCATTCCATCGAATTTAAGCTCTTTTGTAAATAAATCTGCTGTTTGAATTTCAAATTCTCTCGCATCAGAATTTTTCTTGGATTTTGTTGAAGCATCGCTATACGCCAAATCAACAAGAACAAGATATTTGTGGTCAAGAACCTTAAGACTTTTTCGAATTTTATCTTTAAGTTCCGTAATATCAGCTTTACACGCTGATGTTTTATCCGGTATTTTAAGTCCAATGATACTATCGGTTATCTTGTATTTGCCATTTCTTTCCCTAACATTAATTCCTATAGCCTCTAAACCTAAAATATCATCCTTTACTGCATCTTCCGATACATCAAAACCATTTCCTTTTAATATATCCTTAATTTGCTCCAAAGATTTATCTGAATTTAAAATAGAATTTATAACACAAGCTCTTTCATATCTTAAGTAAGCTGCGTCCGGAGCTTTGTTAGAAGCTAACATTTCATAATGAACAATTTTGGCTATCTTTTTATTGCTTGAATTGCCATTCGCTCTCGTTAATGCCTTCTCTCCTTCTCTTGTAATATAATACTTTTTTAAACTTATATCAAATCCTTGTCCTCTATAGTATTCTTTTATCAATACCGTTTCAGATTTGACCCAGCCCATTTGAATACACCAACTTGCAATTCCTCTTGCGTACTTATCAGAATCGCCCTCTTCATTACTTCTAACCTTGCTTTTTTCTGATGAAGTTGCCATGTTGTAATCATAAGCATAAATGTTTTGAGGAATCGAAGTGAATCCAAGTTCTCCAAAGAATCCCAATTTCCTGCCCAATTCAAATTTTGTGTAACCATTACCGTCTGAAAGCAATGTCAAGATTCTGCATACAGGCGGATAAGAAAGTAGCGCTTTTGCAAGTGTTTCTTTTTCTTCCAAAGAATCATCTGCAGTATTTGAAAGTTCTTTTCCTAAATCACTAATACTGCAAGAATCATTTTCATTGTCATAATTAAGAAGTCCGCAAGAAATTGCCCATCTAATATATCCCTCGGCTGTCCAATCATCCGTATACGGTTTCTTAATTGTTATTAAATTTCCATCAATATCAGTATATGCTCTGTCTTGTTGAGCATCTATAACCGCTTGAACAATTCCGCTACATATTGCATTTGATCTTCCAAGATTACCTGCACCTTTGCCTTTAAGCAAGCTATATTTTACAACGATTGTATCTCTACTTAATATGTCAATAAATTTGTTAAAATCATCATCACTTATTAAATTATATTTTTTAAGTAGAGGTAATCGCTTTTCTCTAATCCATTTATTTGTATTACTTCCAAAATCGAATATGCCGACTACTTGTTTCAATTTTGATAAGTCTCCCGGATTTTGTATCCAACCAAAAGTTCTTTTTGCCATATTTAAACACACCCCTTAATAGTTAATTATCAATACTTCTCGGCTTTGACCTCTGCCGGTATTATAACTTGAATTCGAATAGTCACGGTTAATATCAATAATTTTATATTTTTGAGACCATTCAATCAACATATTATTTGTTTTTCCTTTATGCTCTAAGACATTTGAAAATGCAAACCTTATACCTTTTTCATTAGCCTTGTCGAGAAAGTCATATAACTGTTGTTCCTCATCAATTCCCCAATCCTTAAAACCTCTGTTTCCATCATTATAAGAACCTGTAGTTATAATATATGGGGGATCGCAATAAATAAAATCTCCGGCATTTAAGTCATCAATTTCAAAATCAACAAAATCTTTTGTAGTAAAAGATATATCACTTGTATGTAATTTAGTTACAAATTTAATAAGATTATTTCGCATAGATTCAGAAAACTGGCTTCTGTTCCTGCCAAACGGATTATTATACTCGTGATTTGAATTAAACCTAAATTGATAGTTGAAGGAATAGCAAGACAGCACATATAAATCAATGGGCATTCGTTCATTATTGTATCGATTTCTTAATTTCTTAAAACCATCTTCATTCGTTTTTGAAAGTTCAAATTCAGAAATTACTGTTTCAATTTCATTTAGTATCTTAGATAGTTCATTATTCTGAAAATATTGGAATAGTTCAACAATAATACTATTAATATCATTACATATTATTTTATCTGCCCATGTATTGATCGCAACATTGCATCCTCCCGAAAACAAATCCACAAATGTATGTATGTCGCTTGGAAAGTGAGGCAAAATCTGCGGCAATATTTTATACTTACCGCCAATATAATTTGTTGGGCTTTTTATGTATTTTTTTGTGCTTGGTTTATTATTTTTAATTATATCACTATTTGTTTTATTTTTGTAACTTGTAATATCATAATAGCTTTTATGATTTATTTTCATTTTAATATAAAACAAATATTCACATAAAGTATGCTCGCTATTATCTTTTTTACTTTTATATTTTCTGTATGGAATTGTATACTTTTTATATGTATCCGGTAGCCCGTATTTTTTTAAAATGTCTTCTATTTCTTCATAAGACATAATCCCATCTGTACTGTAACTTAAAACAACATTGTCAAATTTTGCTTTACTAATCAATTCTTCAAAGGCATCGTGAACCTGTGATTTAATACAAAATGGCGATTTTTGCTCAGCATAAGGTCTCATTCCTGTAACGCCTTTAATTTCAGGATAATCATATTTAGATATTGTTTCAAGCAAATGATAATTTGGTGCATATTGTCTCTCATTATACGGAGGGTCAATATATATGATATTGCCTTCGATTTCTGTAATAAGTTTCAATGCGTCCTTGTTATAGCACTTATTATTTCTGCCATTATCCAATACATTTAATCTTAATAATTCTAATTCTTTATGACTTCTGTTATCCCATTGCTTGAGATATGCGCCATATGTGCCAGTAGTATTGGAAACGGAAGGAACACCTTCTATCAAAGCTGCCAACAAATAATAGTATTCTAATTCAGTTAGGAGATTCGCCTTTTTCCAAGCTTCAATTGTATTACGAATAAAGTCAATTCTCACTGCATTTTTATTTGAAAAATACATCCTCTCACAATCATCGTGAGGTGTATAATTCTTTGCAATGAAATATTTATCGTCGTTATAATTAAAAGTTGTAATCTTTGTATCTTCCAAAAAAGATATAGGGTCTAAAATACCTATTTGCTTTAGAGAATTAAAATCAGGAGTTTTGTTATTTTCAATCGTAGCTTTTTGAATTACATACGAAAAATACAATGCATCATTTGAAATGATTTCATATTGTGGTTTAAAATGCTGTGCTACGGAACTCGTTCCCGAAAAAATGTCGCAAAAAACCCCTCCTGTATTTTGCACATTTTCATTAATCACAGCTTCAATGTTATTCAGTAAATTAGCTTTGCTACCTATAAATCTCATAGTCTCACATCCTATAACATCCTTGTATATAGTTTATCATAAATCTGATAAAATTCAAGTCTCTTTTTCAAATTTAATTTGATTTACACAAAAGAATTTGCATAGGCCTTGACAAATTTTTAATATCCGGTACAATTATAATACAAACCAAATAACACAGACATAAGTCTTATGAAATACATATCCCAAATTGTGAGGAATGTAATCATAAGACTTATTTTTCCCTCTGCCGTAATATGAAGGGAAACATAAAATATATCAGCAGAAAGGAGTTGACGATAAATATGGATGCGGTGTTTAATGCAAAAATCTATCCCGTAGGGATAGGCAAGCATATTGTTTGTATAGACGCCGACCGCAAAGCGACCGCCGCCATACAAACAGCTTGTCGGGGCGAACCCCGAACCCCAATTAAATTTACCGTGGTGTGTTCCACAGAATGAGAGGTATTAACTAAAACAGACAACAAAACAAAAATGGTAGCGATGCGTTTTCGTGAGAGCGATTATGCAGCTATCAAGAAAAAATCGAATAAAGCAAATATGAACTTCACCGAGTTTGTAACTGCTTCGGCACTGAATAAGCCAATTACCATAATTGACGGACTTGACGATGTTTTGAAAGAGCAGAAAGCTATCGGGCGAAATCTCAATCAGCTAACAACACTCTGCAATATGGGCAAAATCGTCTGTCCCGACCTAACCGAATTGATACAGCAATACGGCAAGGTTTACAGCAAAATCAGCGAGTTTGCGGGGAGGTGCGGATAATGGCAACCTTTACTGCAATCCCCGAAAAAACGCAAACAGCGAACGCTATGAAGCGAGTCATAGATTATGTGATACAGGATAAGAAAACCATATATGACGGCATAAAACTTGTCGGCGGGCAGAATTGTGTTCCCGAATCAGCTTATCAAGAATTTATGGCAACCAAACATCAATACGGCAAAGCCAACGGCGTGTTCTTTAAACAGTATGTGCAGTCTTTCAAGCCGGACTGCGGTACAACTCCGCAGATGATACACCAAATCGGATTGGAAACCGCAAAAGTGTTTGATGGCTATGAGGTGCTTGTGGCAACACACATTGACCGTGACCATTGGCATAATCATTTTGTCGTGAATTCCGTAAGCTGTGAAACAGGCTTAAAAATCCAAATCAATGAAAAAGGCCTGGAAGAATTACGGCACAAGTCGGACGAAATCTGTCAGCAGTTTGGATTGGAGATATTAGCACCGTATCAAAAGCCTAAACAAAAATCTATCAATCAGCGAGAATACCGCACCGCCTTGCGTGGTAACAGCAAAAAACTAAAGCTGACAAACGCCATTGATTATGCGGTTGCTATGAGCCGAACGAAACAGCAGTTTACAGACCAAATGCAGAAACTCGGATACGGTGTAAAGTGGATAGACCGTTACAAATATATTACCTACACCACACCGGACGGACAGCGGTTTCGAGATAACCGCTTGTTAGAGGACAAATATCTAAAGAAAAATATGGAGGAATTATTTGCTTATGAATACAGTACAGTTAAAACAAATCAATCAAATACAAGCCATAACCGAACAGACGGTATCAGCCTTGACCGAGCCGATACAACCGCAATACCTGATGCTCAAGCCGGAGCAGTACAATCTGTTGGCGGAGAACATCTCGACGATTGGGAACGCCATTGTCGAGAACACGGATTTGATATCCGAATTGCCGACGCATCAGGACTTGAACGATTTGACGGTGCGAGTACTCCGACCGTATACGGAGAAAATGGAAGAAACAGCATCAAGCAAGATGAACTCGATACAGTATTCCGTAGAGGACAAATTGTTGAAGCAGACGGATATATTGAAAAAGTCAATCCAATCGGAGCTGCGAAATATGATGACGGAATTGAAAGCGAAGGATTTGACACCCTGGAAGTTGAAACTGAAATGGATACTGACTGGGGCGATATTGCCGTCAACACTGCTTATCTGGCAGCTGATTTGCAGATGATGTTCGGAGGTACAGATGACAGAAAACCGCAGAAAAAGAAAACTGTCCGTGAGCGCAAACACGGACAGAAGAAAAAAGAAGATCAAAACCAAAACAATGACTTTGAAATAAAGATGTAAAGGAGGACTGCCCGACAACAAAATGACAGCCGTGTTGCCTTATGGCAGCAAACAAATGCAATATACCGAAACACGAATTGGAAGCACTCGCGAGGTGTTTCTTACCGGATATCCAAGCCTTCTTTGAAACAGAAGAAGGCAAACGAGAATTTGAAGAATGGAAGGTGGAACAGAAAAAATAAAGATAAGTACAGCCGATAAATCGGCATAGGCAAAAGCAACGGCAGGGAGCGAAAACTCCCTGCCTTGGTTCATTATGCTAAATTATAATATTAATGATGTAGAAGGTCGTACTTGGTTACCAGTCGGATTATACCTATCTTCTTTTAAAAAAGTGATTGAAAAATAATAATCATCAAGGGCTATAAATTTGCCATTTTTTTGCGCATACTCTTTTAAATATCTATTACAAGAATTCTCCCAAGAATACACCTCAATATTCCAACCTAAATTTTTTATTCTCTTTAAATCGGATAGAAAGCCTTCTCCTAACTGTTTTCCTGCACCATCACCAGTTAAAATAGCAATAGTTGAAGGTTCCGACATATGATCCATAGCCGTTCTAAGCATCATTGTTTGAAGCGACATATCGACACTTTCTTGTTCTGTTCCTTCAGCAGTTTTATTAAGTAATTGTAAATTAATGCCCATATTTTTCAAATAATCCCAAAGTGCATTGTTTGGTGGCGGAATACTTCCAGACAAATAAGCCGACTCAACTTCTCGATTATTTCTCACAAGTTCAAATAAATTTTTAAAATTTGTTCTAAACAATTCTTTTAATTGATCAGGCTCTTTCTGTTCCATTGCTTTTAAACCAGAAATATGTATATTAGAATTATCCCAAAAAATAAACATAAAAAATCACTCCTTACACTTATAATTATAACAGATTTTTTTATAAAGTAAATATTCATTTTAAAATCAAACGCTAATATAGAAATAAAATCCGAACGCATCACCAACTAAGGCGATTGTGTTCGGATTTATCTTGCTTGGCAGGGGCAGAAGGACTTGAACCCTCGGCACGCGGTTTTGGAGCGAAAAGCACGCTTTCAGTTAAGCCGCGTGTTAAAATACAGTCCCCCTAAAATTCCGCATAAAAACAGCACTTTCAGGATTTGAAAGTGCTGTTACTTTTTGCCTTTTTAATTTCTCATGAAAATTGATGCTTTTTTGATGCTCTTGAAAAATGGAGCGCTGTCCTTAAAAAGTTTACAACCGTTCACGCACCATCATAAGGGCATATCCAAGCAGATAGGTAAGGAATAAATTAATTTGCTCAATCATCAATTTCATATTCTTATTTAAAATAACATTACTGTTATGTCTTTAATAATATTTCAAATATTACTCGTGTAGGAAGACTTTAATATAAATCTTTACCCACGAGCCTTTCTTTTCTTTTGAGGTAATTCTGCCGAAAAGCAGTTTACCGGCATCCATCAGTCGAGCGAATATTACATTGTCCTGCTTTGGAACATAACCGATTTTAACACCATCTATTGTTTTTATTACAATAGCTTGCTTGTCATATTGATTATCCGCTTCCCTGAAGAATTCAAGCTTATCATTCGTATTTAGGTGTCGTTCTAATTCTTCAATCCCCTCAATATGCGTAGTTCCTGCCACATAAGTATCAAAAAGAAAAATTTCTTTTTCAAACGGTTTCGGTATTGTAAGTTCTCCGTTGTTTCCATGAAGCAATCCCATAAGTCCACCGGCACCGGATTTCACTAAATCACCCATAAGCTCACCTAATCATTTCTTCGATTTTTGCCTTGTAAATCGAGATAAGTTCATTGTACTGACTGAGAATATTCTCAAGTTCTTTTTTCTTTTGTTCTGTTTGTTCCTCATCTTCAATGATTTCTTTCATTGTATACGGATACTCCGACTTAATTTGCTCAATGCTGTCTCTTATTGCTTTCAACAAGTTCTGCAACCGCTCTTTTTCTTCGTTAAGCTGAGTTAAAGCATCCTTGTGTTGCTCCGGTAAAGGACTGTTTCCGACCATTTCGCCGATAATTCTCAAAGTATTCAAATCACCGTTTTTATATGCCTGTACTGCATTATCAAACAAATTGACCTGAGTTTCGGAAACATCGGGATTAATATCGGGGTGTAATGCCTTTACTATTTTACGATAGAGTTTTTTCAGTTCTTTATTTTCCTCATTGGTTAAGACCTCTGCTTTGCTTCGCTTCAAGGCGTCATTCATCTTATCAATCTGCTCATTGAGTTGTTTTTGATACTCTGCAAATTCGCTATTGAGAGTTCCCTCAATGGCAGAAATAATAACTTTTTCCTGTCTGTTTTTCTTTGCCTGAATCAATTCGATTTTTCTTTTAAGTCTCAGAGCGGCACATTGAGCTTCATAAGCCTTATACTCGATACTGCCGAGTTTTAGCATATATTCCGTTTCAATATTTTTGCAGATAACAAACTGAAGTTCATCACGCTCAAGCAAAAGCATTGACAATTCGGTACGCATTTTTTCGACTTCGCTTTTCAGCTTTTCAAAATCCGGGAACACAATAACATTACCTGTAGAAGTAATGTCTACAGGAACTTCGGTATCTTCTTCATCATCATTGAACATCATATATTCAGCAACATGACAGGTCAGTCACATTTTAATTTTATTCAGAAAGTTTGTGTAATTGGTTTTTAGTTTAGTTTTTGGCGGATTAAACTACAAATATCTGGTAGCGAGTTTTGATAACTTATGTTATAATAACTATAATAATTTTATTTTGAGGGTGAAACTATGTCTAAAATAAATGAAATTGAAAATGCAATAAAGCAACTTGAAGGCGGAAGATATCAATCACTTATGGATCAGTATTTGTATAGAAAATTTAAATACAGTAATATTCAATGTAAGGGTTCACAAGAAGGAACCGATAAAACAACAAAAGGAATACCTGATTCGTATATCAAAACTGAAGTCGGTTCCTATATTTTAATAATGTATGGAACTCATACTAATTCAGTCAGTGGTAATCAAACTTTTAAAAAAATCAAATCGGATATTGAATGTTGTCTGAAACAATTTAATAAAGAAGATATATATGAAATTATTTGTTGCCATACATCCTCTAATTTAACAATTGAGCAAGATAGAGAAATACATAAATTATTTAATAATATAAAATTGATCGGTATTAATACTTTAGCCAATGATTTATATTATAAATATCCTCAATTAGCAGAAGAATTTTTATCAGTAAAAATTGATACTAGACAAATTTTAGCACCTGATGATTTTATTAAAAACAACAACAATTCTGTATATGGAACTCCATTAGATGTTGAACTAATTGGTCGTGATAAAGAAAAAGCAGAAGTTCTTGAATTGTTAGATTTGAATGATGTTATAATAATTGAAGGACCGTCCGGTATTGGTAAAACTAAATTTTCATTTGAAGTATGTAATGATTTTTCAATTAAAACTGGATATGATTTTCGTGTAATAAAGAATAAAAATTTGTCAATATATAATGACTTGCAAACTTACTTTTTGGAAGATAATAATTATATTATTTTAATTGATGATGCTAATCAACTTACTGATATAGAGTTTGTTTTAAATATGGTCAAAAACAACACATCATCCAAAACAATAAAATTAGTTTTAACTGTAAGAGATTATGCGAAAAATGATACTGTATCAAAAGTAATGGATATAATTAGGCCTTGTGAATACAAGCTATCCATACTTGAAGAATCGGTTATTAAAAATATTGTAGAAACCAATTTAAGTATTAAAAATGAATACTATTTAGAACAAATTTCTAAAATAGCTAAAGGAAATGTTCGTCTCGCTTTCATGGCCGGCATAAATTCAAAAAAAGAAGGCCAATTTAAAAACATACAAAATGCATCTGATATTTTTGAACTGTACTTTAAATATATAATTAAAGATTTATCTGCAAAAGAGTTAGTTCTTATGGCACTTTTTGCATTTATAGAAGCATTTGAAATTGATAATGAATATTCCAATATTTATTCGTTAGCTCGTATTTCCAATATCGATGACGAATGCATTAAAGAAACTTGTAGTAAATTTCATGAATTAGAAATTGTTGATATATTTGAAAACCTTGCAGTTAAATTTAGTGATCAGAATTTGAGTGACTATATTATTTATTATATTTTCTTTAAAGAAAAGTTATTTCCACTAGATGCATTAATTGTTGAAATTTTCCCATCAATGCAAGAAAAAGTAATTTATCACATAAGCACAACATTAAGGTTGTTTCGTTCTGATGAATCTATTGATTTTTTGGAAAACAATATAAGATCAATATGGAATAACAACAACTTTAATTCTGATACAAAGTATAAGTTTGCAAGTTCTTTTCACGAATTAATTGAAAATGAGGTGTTATTATTTTTAAGTGAAGAAATAGACTTATTAGATAGTCATCAAATTGAAATATTATCGTATAATTTGAAAAATAATAGCTCATTTTCAAATATTGAAATTTTAAATATTCTATCAAGTTATAAAAATTCAGATATTTTTGATGATGCATTAGACCTTTTTATAAAATATATTAATTGTGATAACAGTAAACTAGATGCAATAAAAAAAGCATTAATATCTGGTTTTGGAGTCAATACTTCCTCCCATCTAACTGAATATAAAAGAGAATTTGAAATACTTAATGCATTATTTGATAAATATATGATTAATCCAAATGACAATACTGCCATTTTATGTATGCTGTATGCAAGCCATTGTTTAGAATACTCATTTGAAACAACGAAAAGTAGTTATCATAGTCAAAATTATAGTTTAATAAGATATTCTATTGTTAATTGTAATGGTATTAAAAAACTACATTCAAAAGCATTTGAGGTATTACATTCGTTTTATTCATCAAAAAAATATTACAATTATTCTTATAAGCTATTGATAAACTATAATCCTTTTGTAAATAGCATAAGTAAAAACGATTCAAATTTAAAAGCCATTCAAGAATATGACAGTAAAAAATTTGAATGCTATTTCTCAGCCGATATTAGTTATTCTAATATATCTGATTGTTATTTAGTAAACCATTTTTACGACAAATTTAAAGTTGAAGATATTGCAATTTCGGATTTTTATAGTATTTGGAATAACAATAAAAATTATATACTTATTAAAAAATTGCAAATATTTCATCTTGATCAAGATGAAAAGAAACGGGAATCTAAAGATAAGAAATTACTTAAAGAGCTAATTCAGTCTTTTAGTTTAATGTCAAAAGACGAGATAAAAACATTATTAATTGATAGTACAAAAATTAAATATACTAATGAATGGATGTTTTATGAAAGACTATCAATAATTTCACAACATCTTGATAAAAATAACTTCCTAGAGTTTACAAAATTATTAATAGAATTTACTCCAAAAAATTATCGTGTTGATTGTATTGTAGCAAGAATGATAGAAAATATTGGTTACATAAACTCATATAAATTAATCAATTCCTATAATACAGCAGAAAGAAATATTTGGTTTAATTCTTTGATTAACCAAGTTGAGGAAACTAATATCAATGATGCATATTGTGTGAATATTTTAAACGGTCTAAAACAAAATGTATATCTCTATTTTCTCTCGTTCGAAACACTATATAAAATTAAACAAAAAAACAGTAAATTCTTATCGCAATATATATCAGTGCTATCTCAAATTGATTTAAGTAAATGCAAAAACATTATTTCAATATTTGTTTATAGAGCAATAGCATATTTAAACAATGATATTGATTCTTTTATAGATTTCTTCGATAATAATGATCAAATTAAATGCTTATATTTATTAGCTATCAAAGAAAAAGACTATTTTGATTATGATGGAAAAATCTTTACTTTATTGATGAAAAAAGATAAAACTATTATTACTGATATCATTGATATATATATTAACAATAATTCTTCATATCATGATCAGTTTACTGCTTTTGAAAAAATTTGGGAACTAAAAAATTATAAAGAGATTGTAGAGTTCTCTGTGAATTACATTTTAACAAGTGATAAATATAGTTTTATTATTGAGGATTGTTTTGAACATTTATTTAAAAACAAAGAAAAAATTATAGATAAACAATTTGACTTTATGAAAGAATTATTAAGCACCTATTCTAATAATTTAAAAACTATTGGTTATTTACTTAAAGCAACGGAAAGCTGGCCTAAAGAATATCGATTTAACATTACAAAATACATGTGCTCAATTAATAATTCAATTGATATATTCAAAAAATGTCCGATTGCACCATTACCACACATTATGAGCGGTAGTGAGGTTCCATACATTGAGAACAGAATAAAAGAATATGATGAAATATTGCTTGAATTAAAAGGTATAGACTTTATACAACACAGAGTTTTTTGTAAAGAGTGCATAGATGAATTAGAAAAATATAAACAAAAAGTGATAAAAAGAGAATACATTTATAATTACTAACTAAGATACATTTAATGGTTTGTTTAAAGGGTTATCTTTACTAATGATTTTTCTTTTATTGGTTGGAAATAAAATGTTTAAAGAGGATAAATATGCAAATAAATACATTTTTTGATTTTTGTTCTGGCATCGGCGGAGGCCGATTAGGATTAGAAAACTGTGGATTAAACTGCGTTGGTCATTCTGACACCAGCCGATTGTCAGACACAACATATATGCAAATGTTTGACACTTGCAACGATAAGAATTATGGTAATTTAAAAAAACTCAATGGTAACGACTTGCCAAAATATGATTTACTGATTGCTGGGTTTCCTTGTCAAACCTTTTCGGTTATAGGGCAAAAAGCGGGTTTTAACGATGACAGAGGTCAAATCATATTTCAACTAATTCGTTTACTTGACGAGTCTCGTCCTAAATGTTTCATATTAGAGAATGTAAAAGGTCTTGTAACGCATGATAAAGGTCAAACAATAAAAACCATCATGAAAGAATTTGAGAATATTGATTACCATGTTTCATACAGAGTGTTTACCAGTCTGGAACACGGAGTTCCTCAAATGAGACAGCGTGTATATTTTGTTGGATTCGATAAACGAGCAGGTTTATCCGGCAAAGGCTTCAATTGGATTGTACCAGAAGAAACTCCTATGTTAAAAGATTATTTAATAGATACTAATAACGAAATAACAGAAGAAAACCTTGAAAAATTTAAGCATTATCTCAAGAACCCTACTAACAAGGGCTTCTATGAACCCGAAGATTTTATTTGTGAAGAATATCTAATAATCGACACCAGAATGTCCGATTTAAGATTGTACAGGGGGAAAGTCCCTACTTTACGCTCACAACGAGATGGTATATACTACATACGTGACCACAAAATACGAACATTAACAGGTTATGAAGCTTTGCTTTTACAAGGATTTCCAAAAGAATACGCAGACAAGGTAAAAAACACTGTTACTGACAGGCATTTGCTTATGCAAGCCGGAAACGCAATGACGGTAAATGTTATTGAGAAATTAGGAAAATCAATAATAAATCACTTGGAAAGGAATTTTTAGTAATGAAAGATTGGGAAAAATTTGAGATTGATGCAACAAAACACTTAAACGACACTTTTGGCGATTTAGCAGAATTTTCACACCAAGGCGGAGCTGACTCGACTAATCCGGATATTTTAGTTAAAACCAAATCAGGCAATGAGTTTTATATTGAGGCTAAATTAAGCAATGCACAATGCGGCCAATTTGTATTACAGCCTGACATTTCAACATCAACTTTTATATACACGGCAAAAAATGAGCAGAACAAATATGCTAATAAAATAACTGAATATATGAATAAAGATTTTGAATCGTTTAAGGAAGCAGGAACGGATGGTAAAAAAATAATAATGGAGCAATCTATTTTTGCCAACTGGATAAAAACGATTTATTCCGGCAAAAATGTCAAATGGTTCATTAGCGAAAACTTCATACTTATTCCGATAGAGGAACTCAACAACTATTTTAATATAAAAGCGGTATACCGAGTTAAAAGAAGTGGCTCATCTGATGTAGGCAAAAGAAATTTAAGCAGCGTTGTTACTTATATAAAAACATTAGAAGTTTCAAATTCTATAATTGATTATACTTATGAAAATGCTAAACTATTTGTCACTTCAAATAACAATATTCATAACAAAAGATTTATTTATAACGGATATGAATACATGTTTTCAGAAAGAGCTAACCGTTATGAAGTAAGAAAGCTCTCCAATACATTCAATGCAAATGTAATTTTTAGTGTTTCATTAAAAAATAAAGCTGACAAATATCAAGAAGAATTCGTCAGCTTTCTTAAAGGTTAATTATTCAAATATTCGATATATTTTTTTAAAGCATGTTTATAAGTGCTTAATTGATATTTACCGACAGGCAATCCGGAATTTGAATATTCACTCATACTATCGTTTAGTCCTTTATTACTAAACAAAGATAATAAATACTCACATTTATCATTGCGGTATTGTTCATCAATATCGCAATTATTTATTGCTCGTTCAAACTTTTTTAAACGAGATACCATATCACTTTGTACTTTTTTATTTATATTGTTTTCAGAAAGCCATTGTCTAAATTCCAGTTCATTCATATTACAATGCCAAACTCTTTCCAATCTCAATTCCGATATATTGAAGAACATCAACCACTACGGAGTTTCCGAATTGTTTATAAGCTTGATTCATATTTTTGCACATCTTGTAATCATCTGGATACCCCATAATTCTTGCACATTCTCTAGGATGTAGGCGTCTTGTTTTTCCGTCAATAAGATATCCGCCTGTTTTTGAGAACACTCCACCACCATTTGCTGACAATGTAATTGCTATACCCTTTGTGCTATAAATCCGTTCTCCTTGACCACCTTTATTTACAATGCCAAGGCGAATAGATTTATCACAGTATACATTATCAACAACATCATTCATATAAGTGTCTTTTCTATTAACAACCAAATTTGAAACATCTATACTGCCATCATTAATCAAGAAATCTTCAACATGTTTTTCTAAGGAAAAACCTTTAGGATATGTAAATCCCTTAATATTAAGGTCGTCACGAAAACATACCATATAGATTCTTTCTCGCTTTTGAGGGATTCCATAATCAACGGCATTAAGAACCTTTTGATAGAATGTATATCCCAACTCTTCCATTGTTTGCTTAACAACTCTTAAAGTATTCCCATTATCATGTGCAGCAAAATTCTTTACATTTTCCATAAATACAACTTTTGGTCTTTTTGCTTTTACAATTCTTGCCACATCGAAAAACAAAGTTCCTCGACTATCATCAAAACCACGCTGTTTACCACTAATCGAAAACGCTTGACATGGAAATCCGGCACACAAAATATCATGATTTGGAATTGTGCTTTCATCAACTTGCGTTATATCGCCTTCTGGAACATCTCCAAAATTATCATTATAAACTTCTTGTGCAAATTTGTCCCATTCATTTGAATAAACACATTTTGCACCTAATGATTCAAGTGCAAGTCTAAAACCACCCAAACCTGCAAACAAGTCTATAAAAGTATATCCCTTTAATGATTTATATTCAATATTTATCATCCTATAACCTCCCAAGAAACGACAGAATGATTATAGCGCAAAGCGCACTAAATATCAAGTTTATTATGTATAAATTTTATGTATTAGAAATTGAATTTCAAAATATTTAAGTCTTATAACTCTTTATCAAAAAACGGTGAGGATTTTTGTTTTTATAAAATCATTTGTAAATTTTCTTTCAAAACACATCAACAAAACTTGAATTTTTCTCCGTATTATAGAGGGGTATTTTTTTGCTATCGTGAAATTAAATGTAAACAAGGTGTAAAAAAAATTGAAAAACACCCGAACAAAATGGAAATTTTTCTCCGTATAGTAGAGGGACTTTTTTCGTGGGTGAATTTTATGTTTTCAAATTTACTTATACTCTTTTCTTTTTGAAAAAAGTATCTCTCGAATAATACGAAAGGAGGCAGTGCAATGAAAGAAAGCTACAAAAGTTTTGATGAGTTACCGATGATGATATCGGTGTCACAGGTTGCAAAGGTGCTTGGAATATCTCGCACAAGGTCATACGAGCTTGTCAATGAAAAAGGTTTTCCAAAAATAAAAATCGGCACAAGAATTGTTGTACCGAAAGATGAATTCAAGTTGTGGATTCAAAAACAAATTAAGAAAGGATAAAAATTATGCAAGCAAATAAAAATTACAAAACCGACGGCAAGGTTTACTATATGCCGAACAAAATCTTTGATGAAAACTTTTCGCCGCACGAATTTATGATTTACTGTTTTCTTGTTTCGGTTGGCGACAGCAAAGGTGTAAGTTTTTGGTCTGTTCCGAAGATGGCAAAGAAGTGCAATATGTGTCCGACCACTTGCAGAAACACGCTCAAGTCACTCGAAGAAAAAGGTTACATAGATATCACTCAAAGATTTTTTGAAAACGCACAGCAAAGTAATATCTACACAGTTCATCATATATAGTGTACCCCACTGTAAGAGCTGATGACAAATAATCTAAAAGCCTAAAGTTGAAAAAAATGGCAAATTTCTTTTGAGTTTTTTGAATTGATTTTTGATGCGTTTTTGGATGAAATTTCGGCTTTTTTGAGTGGGTTTTGGAGCGAATTTCAAGCCGTCGATTTTAAAGCAGGATAAAGGGGTATGATTTTCGGGCTTTGAAATGCCCGAAAACGCCGTCCGGCAAAGCCTGTCGGCTTTTCGATTCGTAATACTTTTGCGTATGATATGAAATTCGTATGCAGTAAGGAGTGTTTTTCGCAGAATATCAAGGCTTTTGAGTATTCACTTGCGCGTTGCGGTATGATGATTAAAAATCAAGCTATTTTGACAACACTGTAAACAAAAATTGACGAGTTCGCTCAAAAATAGAGTAACTCGTCGGACTAAACCTAAAAACGGCTTGTGGACGATTTGTGACGGCTTTTTGAAGCTAAAACAACAAAAGCAAACACACAATCTTTGGTCTGGATATTGAAAAAGGTTTGTGATATTGTGTGTGCGAAAGGAGTGATAAAATGCAAAAACAACTGCTGACAAACGGCAACGCATTCAAACGAACTGACGGCAGATGGGGTGGCGTGGTTTGGTACAAAGATGAGAAAGGCGAACGCAAACGCAAGAGCTTTTCCGGCACGACCAAAGCCGAAGTCAACAAGAAAATGACGGACTACATAACCAAGTTCGAAGAAGAAATCATTGATGCCATTGAGGGTAACAAGAATGTAAAAGACAGCCTGCTTAATTACCTGCAAGTGTTTAAGTACCCGAATGTTGAACGAGTAACCTATGACCGCAACGAGCAGATTTACAAAAATCAAATCGTCCCTTACATGGGTAAACTCTTTGTATCTAACATAACAGGTGCAGACATTAAGAGGCTGATTAGCACGCTGACCGACAAGGGATATTCATTCTCAACAGTCAAGCAAACATACAATCTGCTCAATGAATACTTCGATTATCTTATGCGTGAAGAGTTCATAAAAAAGAATCCGATGAACGCTGTGCCGACGATAAAAAAGTCAAATTATCTTGCAAAGCAAAACAAAGAAGTGCTTCCCGTATGCGAAACGATAACCGTATTTACCGATGAGGAAATTGAAAAATTCAAAGCGGAAGCATACAAGAAGTACCCTTCAGGCAAGCCGAAACATAATCAAGCGGCCGCATATATTCTTATGCTGAACACGGGACTGAGAACTGCTGAAGCGTTAGGTTTAATTAACAGCGACATAGACCTTGAAAAGAAAGTGATGCACATTCAAAGAGGTGTTAAAGAAGCGCAAAAGCGTGAAGGAACAGAGCGAAAAAGCGGACGAGAAATTGTTGTAGGCAAGCTGAAAACCGCTTCAAGCAAGCGTATCGTACCCTTAAACGAAACAGCAATACAAGCGATTATTGAATTGCGTAACGAGCGATATTTCGGTGAGGACGCACCGTTGATACCCGATGCAGACGGGAATTTTACAAGACCGTTGAATTTAAGAAAGCGGTTTTATTCCATACTCGATGCGGCAGGAATCGAGAAAAAAGGCTTACACAGTTTGCGACACACCTTCGCAACAAAGCTTGTAACAGGAGTACGAGCTGAGGACGGAACGGTAAAAGCATTAACACCAAGGCAGGTGGCAGACTTACTCGGACACACAACTTCGGAGATAACCGAAATGTATTATGTCAAGCGAAACACGGATATGCTGTTGGGCGTTACAAACGGATTTGAATTGTGATTGATGCTTTTTTGATGATGTACCAAACGGATTGCGTGGATTGTGTGGCACAAAGTGAACAAAAAACAGTGTGATAATGAAAAAGCGGCGTACGGAAAAAACCGTGCGCCGTAGTTTTATCTATATGGGAAAAACAAGTAAAATCGCTGTAAAACAAAAGCAATTATTATCCCCACAAGATTAACAATGATATACAAACGGACTTGAAGTTGCTTCGCAACCCCTCTTGCGGTGCCCAAAATATGGCGGTGTTACGTCATATTTTGACCGCTGCGCCATCCTCGCCTCGCTGCATCTGCCACCGGCAGCGCTAGGCGACGAAGCCCGGCACGCGCGTGCCTCGGACAAGTTTTGTCTAACAAAAAAGAAACAGTCACCAAAATGGTGACTGTTTCTTTTTGGCAGGGGCAGAAGGACTTGAACCCTCGGCACGCGGTTTTGGAGACCGCTGCTCTACCAACTGAGCTATACCCCTATATTATGCGGTTTAATAGTGGTGGGCCAGCAGGGACTCGAACCCCGGACCGTCCGGTTATGAGCCGGATGCTCTAACCAACTGAGCTACTGGCCCCTATTCAAACCGCTTAAATATTATATAGTTATAACGCCGATATGTCAAGACATTTTTTTGTTTATATAGATTTATTTTTATGAAAAATCAAAAATAGGGGGGCATCGCCGAAAATAAATATAAGTCGTGAGTATTATCGCTTGTGACAATCGCTTACAAAAAATGGGAGCTCATATTTCAGAGCTCCCATTAAATTTATTTGATTATTCCGGAAGTGTTTCAACTTCAATACTTGCTTCTACTATATGGGAGCTGTGAACCTTTTCATAAATAGGCTCAAGGCGTTCCTTTGTAAGCGGATATGCAAATTTGTAAAGAATGAAAATAAGTGTGTATGTAATTGCAGGGATAAGCGTACAAACCTTGAGAATACCCTCGCTGACACCCTCGACATAGCCTGCGTTGGCCATTATCTGAACATCATATCCAACCTTGCCGAGAAGCATAAGTCCGCCGTAGTCTGCGATTGTCTGTCCGAGCTTGCGGCAGAAGGTATAAACTGCGTAAATTGTGCTTTCGCTCTTAATACCTGTTTTGTACTCCTGATAGTCAATAACATCCGCAACAACTGCCCAGTTTGTAATTGAAACGAAGGAGTAACCAAAGCCGATAATGAACAATAAAATCATAAACAGCCATGACTGATCTCTGCTAGGCTTAATAACAAAGCAAGCGATTGCAGCTGCAGCAGAGAAGAAAGCACCAACTGCACTTAACTCTTTTTTGCCGTATTTCTTAACGAGCTTCGGAACAAACGGAATCATAAGTGCCATAGGAAGATACTGTGCGATCGTACCTATTACCGAAAGGCTTGTATTACAGAAATAGTTTTTGTAAAGGTATTGGTTAAGTGAAGCAAACTGAAGCTGACCGCTGATAAGAATACCTGTAAGTGCAAGAACAACAAACGGTCTTGACTTGAGCATACCGAGATATGTTTTTTTAAGGTCAACATGCGGATCTGCCTCTGACGGTACACGTTCTTTAGTTGTTGCGTAGCAGGAGAAATAGAAAATAATTGCACACGCTGCCATAGCAACCGCAAATAAAAGCATTCCCTTTGAATTTGCAACGTTGTATGTTCCGCCGTTTCCGTCGCTGACTTTTGTGTAGATGATGAAAGGTGCGAGGAGCAGGGGAGCAGCACCGCCGATTCCGCCGCCGATTGTTCTGAAGGTAGAAAGCAAGGTTCTGCCCTCGGGATCGTCTGTGATAACCGATGCAAGCGAGCCGAAAGGTACGTTCATTCCCGTGTAGAGCATACCGAACGCAATGTATGTAACATATGCGAACAGGAGAATTACCCAATCACGATTCGTGAACTTGCTTATATCCATAAAGCAGATAAGCTGGGATAAAGCAAGGGGAATTGCAAGCCACTTTAAATAGGAACGGTATTTTCCGTCCTTGTTAGGTCTTTTTTTTGCAACAATCGAGCCCCACATCGGGTCGTTGATAGCGTCCCAAAGACGGGTTATCAAGAACAGATTTGCAACCTTGTTGGTAGCAATTTGCAAAACATCCGTATAAAAGACTTTAAGGAACGACGAAACATAAGTCAGCACGAACAGGTTACCTGCGTCGCCGAGCATATATCCCATGCCTTCCTTAATGCCGATTTTATTCGGATGAACGCTTTGAGTCTCGGTGTTGTTTTCTTTTGTTTTTTTCAATAGAATCACCCCTAAAATGATTTAAATCCATTATATCATTGTAACAGATATAAATCAATCTGTAATTTGTAAGTTGACATTGATAAATAAATAATGCATAATATTATAAAATATTGTCACATAAATATAAGTTTGTTTTGTTGTATATTATGAGGGGGAAATATGATAACACTTTATATGTCGTTTATTGACGATGTATAATATCGACCAAAAAAATGAACAAGTAAATTCAGGAGGATTATTATGAAAAGTAAGAGCAAAAAGATTTTAATAACTATTGCAGTTGTTTTAGCTGTAATTGTGTTGGGAGCCTTTGGAGTCTTTTATTCGGAAAGCACGGTATTTTCGGATTTGTTTTCGAAAAATCCTGAAAAGGAAGTACAGGTTTTAGAAGCGCAGTACAAAATAAATCATAAGGACAAAACACTGATCTTTCTCTGCTCGGCGTTACAGGATGACAGCTTGTATGAAAACAAAGAATACACGGAAAAGCTTGTTACATACGGCGAAATGTATTTGAAATCGGATGTAGGTAAATCCGATGTCAGCTTCCACAGTCAATATCTTACCGCCTTACAGGCTTTAGGAATGAATGAGAAATTTGAAACGGAATGTCGTGCATGGTTTTCAAATATAACAACCACAAAAGAGCTTGTATGGCTTTGTAACGCTCTTTATTCTGTAAATATAAACGGGGCAGACAGTGAAAAGAATTTCATAAAAGCCTTTTCAAAAGAGGTTTTGGAAAGCGGAAAAATTTCAAGCGAAAATAAGCAGGAATATGATGTATTAGTAAGCAGATATACCGAGCTTGCCAAAGAGTAAACAGTAAAAAGACGATTGCAAAGGCAATCGTCTTTTTTGTTGACCTTTAGTACGGCATCTTATCTACTTTAACATACCAAACACAATGCGCCGATTCAGCTCCCACAGAGCAGTCTTGTTGCTGTCGTATTGAAGTACCTTTTGGGCTTCCAAATATGGCAGCCAAATATATTCTGTATGTTCTTGAGACAATTGCAAAGAAGTGTTTGCTACGCTTACCGCAAATGTGTACTCCGGAATGACAAAACACTCTTTTCCCCATATTGCTTCTGCGTTCTTAAAGCAGTTGGAGGGTATGCTGCAGCAGGTATCGAGCTTGAAAAAGTTACAAGTCTTAGAAATTCCGGCTTCTTCAAAGGCTTCTCTTTTCGCCGTCTTAATGATTGAGATATCCTCATCTTCTCCGCCGCCTGCTATGAACTGCCAAATGCCTATATCACGCCTGCGAAACAAACAGAATTGTGCTTTGCCGTTATCTATGCAATATGGAATGACCAATACCTGATACCTTGCTCGTGCCATTGTCTGCCCCTCTTCCAATAGCAATTTCAAATTATTATATCACAAAAAGAAGATAACCGCAATCTTATGATTGCGGTTATCAATGGCGGAAGCGGTGGGATTCGAACCCACGAGCCCGTGAAGGCTACCTGATTTCGAGTCAGGCCCGTTATGACCACTTCGATACGCTTCCTTATTCACAACGGATAATATTTTACCAAACCAAATGTGATTTGTCAAATAATATTTGTAATATTAGGCTAAATATGCTAAAATGTTTTTCGAAAGTGAGGTGGGGGAATGCCAATTTGCAATGCTTGTCCGAGAAAGTGCAATGTTGAACGAAATATCGGCGAATTTTCTCGTGGGTTTTGTAAAATGCCATATAATGCGGTTCTTGCAAGGGCTTCGCTTCATCTTTGGGAGGAGCCTGTCATAAGCGGAGAAAGAGGCTCGGGTGCGATTTTCTTCTCGGGGTGCAATCTTCGTTGCGTCTTTTGTCAGAATTATGAAATAAGCCACGAAAATTTCGGAAAGCAGGTTTCAAAATCCGAGTTTACAGATATTGTTAAACGACTTGAAAATCAAGGTGCTCATACAATCAATCTTGTCAATCCCACACATTTTGTTCCGTTTATTAAAGAAGCTTTAAGCGAGTACAAGCCGTCTGTTCCCGTTGTGTACAACACGGGTGGATATGACGATGTTGAGAGTATTCGCTCTTTGCAAGGTCTTATTGACGTTTACTTACCCGACTTGAAATATTTTGATAGCGATGTTTCTAAAAAATATTCCAATGCCGAAAATTACTTTGAAAAGGCTTCAAAGGCTGTTCTTGAAATGCAAAGGCAAGTAGGAAAATCGGTAATCAAAGACGGTATTATGCAAAAAGGAATGATTATCCGCCATCTTGTTTTACCTAAAAATACCGATCAATCTATTAAAATTTTGCGTTGGATTAAAGATAATTTACCAATTGATACATATATAAGTCTGATGAGCCAATATGTGCCTTACGTAAAAACCGAATATAAGGAGCTTAACAGACGGATTGTAACTGCCGAATATCAAAAGGTTATTGACGAGTTTGAACGCTTGGGTTTTGAAAACGGCTTTATGCAGGAGCGTTCTTCGGCACAGACCGATTTTATTCCGAAATTTGATTTAAGCGGTGTTTGACAATTAAAAAAAGTATGTGCTATACTTAAATAAAAATAACGAGGATGATGAAAATGAGCAAAAAGAACGGCTTTGTTGCTGAGTTCAGGGAATTTATAATGAGAGGCAATGTTCTTGACCTTGCTGTCGGCGTTATTATCGGCGGTGCTTTTCAGGCGATTGTAAAATCTTTGGTTGATGATGTTCTTATGCCGGTTATCAGTCTTTTGACGGGAGGCATTGATTTCAATAATTGGTTTATCGCTCTCGGAAGCGGAGATTACGCAACTTCGGCAGAAGCAAATGCAGCAGGTGTAGCAACGCTCAATTACGGTACATTTATCGGTGCGGTTATCAATTTTTTGATAATGGCATTTGTCATATTTCTCCTTGTTAAATCAATAAACAGTATTTCGAATAAGCTCAAAAAAGAGGAAGCACCCGTAGAGGAAAAGCCGACTACAAAGACTTGTCCTTATTGCAAGTCTGAAATTGATATTTCGGCTACAAGATGTCCGCATTGTACTTCCGAGTTAAAAGATGGTGAATGATATGAAAATAGGTTTTATCGGCGCAGGTAATATGGCGTCCGCAATAGTCGGCGGTGCTGTAAAAAGCGGAAAATTTGCATCGAGCGATATTTATGTTTGTGACATAAATGAAGAAAAAGTTAATAAGTTAAAAACCGAATTAGGCGTTAACGCTGCTGCTGATGCTTTAGAGCTTATAAACAGCGTTGATACTGTTGTTTTGGCAGTTAAACCTAATGTGTTTGCTTCGCTTCTTCCGTCGGTTTCAAAGAACATAAATGACAAAGGCACTTTTGTAATTTCAATCGCCGCAGGAAAATCGGTTGCGGAAATAAACAACTTGCTCGGTTCAAATGTGCCTGTTGCACGTGTTATGCCGAATATAAACGCAACTGTGCTTGAGGCTATGTCGGCTTATTGCTGTAATGCTTTGGTAAATGATGAGCAAAAGGCTCTTGTTGAAAAGCTCTGTTCTTCTTTCGGTAAGGTCGTTTCAATCGAAGAGGACAAATTTTCGATTTTCAGTGCGATTGCCGGTTGCTCTCCTGCATATGCATATATGTTTATTGACTCGCTTGCAAGAGCAGGGGTTAAAAACGGACTTGCAAAAGGGCAGGCACTTGAAATTGCGGCGCAGACCGTCTTGGGAAGCGCTAAAAAAATCCTTGAAAGCAATGAACATCCGTGGGAGCTTGTCGATAGAGTTTGCTCGCCCGGAGGTACAACGATTGAGGGTGTATGTGCCTTGCAGGAAAACGGTTTTGAAGCTACCGTTACAAGTGCGGTTGACGCTTCTTATCTCAAGGATAAATCATTATAAGCTGAAATTTTATAAAATCCGTCAAAGTTTTAATGCTTTTGGCGGATTTTTTTGTTGTAAATTCACTTAAAAATTGTTATAATCACATATATAAGGGGGTCTTGTAATGTATGGACTTATCGAGCATAAGGAAGTTATAAACGAATTGCTCGCTCGTTACGGTGTTAAATTCGGAATTTACAAAAACAACCGTTTCAACGAACGTCTTTTCCCGTTTGATACAATTCCGAGGATTATACCTAAAAATGAGTTTGCCTTTCTTGAAAAAGGACTAATTCAAAGGGTTGAGGCTCTTAATTGCTTTTTAAGAGATATTTATTCAAATAAGTTTATCATAAGAGACGGGATAATCCCCGAGGAGTTCGTATATACCTCTGTCGGTTTTTTGCCGGCATGCGAGGGTATTAGACCGCCAAAAGACATTTTTAATCACATTTCGGGAATTGACCTTGTTCAAGGCAAGGATATGAAATGGTATGTTTTAGAGGATAATTTGCGCATTCCGTCGGGAGCTTCTTATCCTATGATTGCGAGAGAGCTTTGCCGCAGAGCAAGTCCCGACACATTTCAGAACAATTCCGTTTTTGATAATCGTTCGTACGGCAATTTGCTTAAAGAGGTTTTTGATTACGTCAATACAGATGGCATAAACGTAATTTTGACCCCTGGCAGATATAATTCTGCATTCTTTGAGCACTCTTATTTGGCGGAAAAAACAGGTGCTGTGTTTGCTATGCCTCAGGATTTATTTGTAGAGGGTAATTACCTCTATTACAGCGAATATTCGGGCGAAAAGAAAAAGGTCGGTACGCTTTATCGCAGAATATCTGATGAATATATCGATCCTATGACCTTTTACCCCGATTCTTTGTTGGGTGTTCCGCATTTAATTGATGCTTATAGGGCAGGGAATGTGGCTGTTGTAAACGCACCCGGTAACGGTGTAGCCGACGACAAGGGCATTTACTATTTCGTTCCGAAAATGATTGAATACTATCTTCATGAGGACCCGATACTTTCAAATGCAGAAACATATCTTCCTTATTATGAAAATGACAGAAAATATGTGCTTGAAAACCTTGAAAAACTCGTTATAAAGGATGTTTCGGAGTCGGGCGGATACGGTGTAGCTTTCGGAAATACGATGTCTGCAAGTGATTTGGAGCGTTTCAGAGAGCTGATAAAAAAAGAGCCTCGAAGATTTATAGCACAAGAGGTAATTGATTTTCAAGACTTAAAAGTTTTGTCTGATGACAATAAGCAAGTTGACAGAAAAGCGGATTTAAGAGCTTTTGTTTTGTACGGCGAGGAAATCAAGGTTTGGAGAAGCGGACTTACAAGATTTTCGCAGTCTGCCGATTCGCTCGTCGTTAATTCTTCACAGGGAGGAGGCTTCAAGGACACATGGGTATTATCTCGATAAAATCAACCGATAACCTGTTTTGGCTCGGAAGATATATTGAAAGAGTTTACACAACCCTGAAAATTTTTACCGAGTATTATGACAGAATGATTGATAAAGATGAAAAATACTATGAGGATTTTTGCTCTAAGCTCGGAATAGCAAATAAATATTCATATAAGCAGGAGTTTATCCGTAATTTTCTGTTTGATGAAAATGACCCGAATTCCGTAATGCATAATTTACTTGCGGCGTATGATAATGCGGTAATTATGCGTAATGAGCTGAGCAGTGAAACTATGTCTTATGTTCAAATGGCGGTTGACGCACTCGAGAAGGACAAGTACAGTAATGCGCCTATCTTGAAGCTTCAGCAGGTTTTTGATTATATTTTCGCTTTTTGGGGCAGCGCAGACGATTACGTTGAATCGGAGACCTCGAGAAATATACTGAAATTCGGAAGAAGCGTGGAAAGGCTTGATTTATACACTCGTTTTTCATATCCTCCCGAGCTTGTAAAAAAGGAATTCAGTATTTTGTTAAACCGTCTTTACAAAGTGGGCATTGAATGTAATGTTGATGCTACCGATCGCTTAATTTCGATTATTCTTGAAAAAGATTCTTTTGAAGAGGATAAAAATATTATTCTTAATGAGCTTTCAAGGCTGTTTACAACTACGGTTGTGTATTGAGGTGGAATATGGCAGAGCTTGAATTTACTTATAAAATGGATATAAGCTTTTCTTCTGATGTGCTAAAGCATTGCTATTCGTTGAGATGTATTCCGTTTGACAATGAATTTCAGAAGATAAAAGAAATAACCGTTGATATTTCTCCGTCAAATAATCGCACATACACCGAGGACGGCTTCGGAAATAATGTTTTAACCGACAGGATAACCGTTCCGCACCGTCATTTCGGAGTTAACGTTCACGGATTTGCGGAGACAGACCTTTCAAAAAGGCAACCTGAGAAGCTCAACGGAATATATAAATACCCCTCTGAATATACGAAAGTAGAGGATACGGTTAAAGCGTTTTTGGAAAGCTTGCCGCAGGATTTTGTTACAACTCCTGTTGACACGGCACAGCGAATTATGAAGGAAATTTATAAGGTGTTCAAATACAAAAGCGGTGCTACAAGCATAAAAACGACCGCAGACGAGGCGTTAAAGCTCGGTTGCGGTGTTTGTCAGGACTATTCGCATATTTTTATTGCCGTTTCAAGAGCACTCGGCATACCTGCACGATATGTCGCAGGAATACAAAAGGGCATAGGGGAGACTCATGCTTGGGCTGAAGTCTACGACAACGGTATTTGGATAGGCATCGACGTAACAAACAACAGGATGATAGACGATACTTATTTGCAGTTAAGCCACGGCAGGGATTTCGCCGATTGCGGAATTAACAGGGGCATGCTTATAGGCGGCGGCTTACAAAATCAAAGCATATTAGCTGAAATTAAAGTTGTATAATATAGAATTAAAAAGCAGGTGGGATTATTTTTATGAATAAGAAAAATGTTGGTGTGATTTTAGGTGCTTTAGGCGGACTTGCGGCATTGACCGTAACGTCGGCGGAGATATTTTATAATTTCGCTATAAACACGAAATCGCCTATACATATGAGCAAGCTTAATAATCTTGTTCAAAAGGTAACCGATACAAACGGAAATGAAGAGGACTCAAGTGCAAAATACAGCGGTCTTACGGGTACGCCGGAGATGAAAAAATGGTATGATGAGCAGGGGGAGGATATTTATATTAAGCCTGCTTCGTTGCGCTTGCACGGAAAATTATTTAAGAACGACAGCTCGAATTATGCTCTTGTTTGTCACGGATATACAAGTAAGGCAAAGCATATGGCGGGGTTTGTCAACAAATTTTACTCACTCGGATATAATGTTTTAGCTGTTGACGCACGTGCTCACGGCGACAGCGAGGGAACGAAAATCGGTATGGGCTGGCCTGAACGTATGGACGTTATTGAGTGGATTAAGCTTATTTTATCTTGGAACTCGGATGCTAAGATTATCCTCCACGGCGTGTCTATGGGTGCGGCAACGGTGCTAATGGCGTCGGGCGAGGCTTTGCCTGAAAATGTTAAAGTTGTAATTGCCGACTGCGGATATACGTCCGAATGGGATGAGTTCAGGCGTGAAGCGGACGTTTTGCACATACCGTGGTTTCCTGTACTCAATGTCGCATCTGAGCTTTCAAAGCTTTACGACGGCTATAATTTTAAGCAGGCGAGTGCGATTGAGCAGGTCAAAAAGAGCCGTATTCCGACTTTGTTTATACACGGCTCGGAAGATGAGCTTGTGCCGTATGATATGCTTGACGAATTGTATTCTGCCGCAAGCTGTGAGAAGGAATGTTTAACCGTTAACGGTGCAGGACACGCACTTTCGTCATCTGTTGAGCCTGAGATGTATTGGAATACTGTTGAGAGCTTTATTGAGAAATATATAAACAACTAAATAGTATTAGTTTTGCAAAAAAATTTAACCCCCGAGATTTACTCGGGGGTTTCGGTTTGTCAGTTGCTTATTTATTTACTTGTTGAGTAGCTTGAGCTTGATTTCTTGCTGTTTGCAAGGAAATTCTTTATGATTTTATTCATCTGCTCAGAGCCCCAGTTGATGCACTTGTCATGCTTTGTGATTTTGTTGTCTTCGCTTGCCATAAGATTTATGTCGTTTTCATTAAACTTGTTTGTAGTGATTGCCGAACGGCAGTTAAGCTTCCAAACAGGCTCGTTGTCATTGCTTACAAAGTACATAACATGATAGCCGTAGGTGGTTTCAACTATTGCAACATCTCCGGGCTTTCTTGCCTCGTCAAAAATCCAATCGTTAAAGCCGTCAACCATATCGCCGGGTGCTACGTTTTCGTAAAGGCCGCCGTTTTCCTTTGAGCCTGTGTCATCGCTCTTTTCTTTAGCGAGTGCCGCAAAGTTTTCTTCTGTCGGATTTTGAAGGAATGTGTTGTAGATTTCCTCAGCCTTTGCATAGTAGGTTGCTTTCTGTGCTTCGGTAAGCTCTGTCTTATTGCCGTTGCTGTCTGTTGTTGTGTTAAACTGAACAAGGATATGTCTTACATCAACAGCGTTAGTATTTTCACGGTAGGGAACGGCAACCATATAAATTACAACATATCCGCCTTCAGTCTCGATAACTGCTTTATCGCCGACTTTTCTGTCTGCGGAATAAATCCAATTAACGGTGTTTTCGCCGTATGACTTTTTAACATTTGCAGCGTTGGTGTCAACAAGGTTAACAGACGCTTCCGTTGATGATGATTTATAGCTTGTTGCAACATTAAGGACAGATGCTGCATTTGTGATTTTTGCAAGATAACCGTCAGCCAAAGCTTTAGCTTCTGCCATAGCCGCTGTCTGAGCTGCTGTTTTCTGCTCTTCGGTTGCGTCGTCTGCAAGTTCCTGTGTTACGGCACTAACCTCAAAGAGATTAACGCTGAATTTTGTGTATGACTGAATGTTTGCATCATATTCCGCATTTATTTCTTCGTCTGTAACTGCTGCGGAAATTTCCTTCTGTGAGTCGCTTGCGTAGTTTGTTGCAAGGTATCTTTCCTCATAAATTTCACGCACAAGCTTTTCGTTTACGCCCTTACCGTAAATCTTAGTGAGGTAACGGTTGAGAGAGTAATCATTATTATCAGCATATGTTGAAAGCTGCTTAATCTGCTCTTCAAGCTCTGCTTTCTGATCGTCCGTTACTGTAAGACCCTTATCCTTCGCAAGCTGCGAATAGGTAATATAAGACTGAAGATATGTAAGAGCGGTTTCTCTTATATAATCAGCCCAAGTGGGATTGTCATAGCCCTCAAGGGTTGACGGATAGCTCTGATCCTCAGGTGCTTTTGTGATGTCAAAGCCTGTAAGCTGACGTCCCAAACCCGAACCGCGGTTTTCGTATTGAGCAGCCTGGCTGTAAACTTGATTATAAATGTCGTAATAATAGAAATCGTATTTAGCTACCGATACTCTCTTATTACCGATTTTAGCAGCCGTAGCAACCTTCTGCGGAACACCGAAGAAAGATAAAATTCCGTAAATTACCGTGAGGCAAAGAGCAGCGATAATGATAACGCCACAGCATTTACCGAGAATTCTGCCGAATTTTGTAAGCTGAGGGCTTTTGGTTGCGTTCTTTTTAGCAGCCTTTTCCATTCTCTGCTTACGCTCTTCACGATAAAGCTCTGCTTGGCTTTTCTCTGTCTGATTTTTGTCCATTTCAATTTCATCCTTTTTTTATGAAATTTCGGTCAAACCGAATATCCCTTATATTTTATACTATTTTTACTCAAGTTACAAGTGTAAAATAAAAAAATACGCATTATTTATATTTACTCTTGATTTTTTTAATAATTTATATATACTCTAATTATTATTAAAATAAAGTAGGTAGACATATGTCAAGGTTAAAGCATAGAAGAAAAAGATTATCGTCTTTTCAAATGATACTTTTGGGCTTCGCCGGAGTTATTGTTTTAGGAGCTTTAATTTTAATGCTTCCGATTTCATCGGTGCAGGGAATTGTCACTTCTTTTGACAAGACGCTTTTTACCTCTGTATCTGCTGTTTGCGTTACAGGCTTGGTTGTTCTTGATACGGGAAGCTATTGGTCGATTTTCGGGCAGGCTATAATTATTATGCTTATTCAGATAGGCGGCTTGGGAGTTATTACCTTTGCGGCGTCGCTTGCTATGCTTTCGGGCAGAAAGATTTCTCTGATGCAGAGAAGCACCATGCAGAACGCAATTTCAGCACCCGAGGTTGGCGGAATTGTGAGGCTTACAAGATTTATACTTTTCGGCACGTTTATAATTGAAACGGCAGGAGCTCTTTTAATGATGCCTGCATTTTGCAAGGACTTCGGGCTTAAAGGAATATGGTATTCGTTCTTTCACTCGATTTCGGCGTTTTGTAACGCAGGCTTTGACATTTTGGGAACGGAAAACAATAAATTTGCTTCCTTGACCGATTATGCCGCAAATCCGTTTGTTAATATAACCGTTATGCTTTTAATTACAATAGGCGGAATAGGCTTCCTGACATGGGACGATATTTGCACAAAGCGTTTTCACATAAAGCGTTACCGTATGCAAAGTAAGGTTGTATTAGTAACATCCGCTTTGCTTGTGTTTATCCCCGCAATTTTCTTTTTCTTTGCGGATTTTTCCGATGCTAAAATATCCGAACGCATATTTTATTCGCTGTTTCAGTCTGTGACAACGAGAACGGCAGGCTTTAATACGGTAAATCTTTTAGAAATGAGCAGTTCGTCAAGAGCGATAATGACAATGCTTATGCTTGTGGGCGGCTCTCCGGGCTCAACCGCAGGCGGTATGAAAACGACGACGATTGCCGTTTTGTTCGCAACCGCAGTCGCAACATTTTTTCAGCGTGATAACATCGGATTTTTCAAAAGAAGAATTGAGGACAGCGTAATTAAAACCGTTGCAACGATTGTAACTATGTACACGAGCCTGTTTTTCGTATCGGGTGTTGCGATCAGCGTGGTCGAAAAGCTTCCGCTTTCCGTTTGCCTTTTTGAAACGGCTTCGGCAATCGGTACTGTCGGCTTAACTCTCGGAATTACGCCGTCTTTAAGCCTTTTCTCGAGAGTGATTTTAATGGGACTTATGTATTTCGGCAGGGTGGGCGGTTTAACGCTTATATATGCCGCATTTTCAAATAAACAACACGTTAATTCTAAGCTGCCGCAGGAAAAAATTACGGTAGGATAAGGAGATAATTATATGAAAAACATTTTACTTATCGGTTTAAGCCATTTCGGAAAGCATGTAGCCGAGGAGCTTGCTGATTTAGGTCATGAGGTAATGGCAGTGGACATAAACGAGGAAAAGGTCAATGAAATATTGCCTATTGTTACCAATGCTCAAATCGGCGACAGTACAAATGCAGAGTTTTTGAAGTCTCTCGGCATCAGAAATTATGATGTTTGTATGGTCACAATAAGCGAAAATTTCCAAAACTCACTCGAAACTACCTCTCTTTTGAAGGAACTTGGAGCAAGCTACGTTGTTTCAATGGCAAAGCGTGACGTTCAGGAAAAATTCCTTTTGAGAAACGGTGCGGACGAAGTAGTATATCCCGAAAAGCAGGTTGCAAAATGGGCGGCTATTCGCTATTCTGCCGACCACTTGCTTGATTACGTTGAACTTGATGACGAATACGGTATATTCGAGGTTGAAGTACCGCTTGCGTGGATAGGCAAAACAGTCGGACAGGTTGATATTCGTAAAAAGTACAACATAAATATTATGGCGTACAGACAGAACGGAAAGCTCGACGCGTCTGTTTCTCCAGATACGCTTTTGACCGACCAAATTACTTTACTTGTACTCGGCGAATACAAGGCTTTACAAAAATGCTTTAAGATTTAACAAAAACTAATCCGTGAATGAGAAAGCTCTCACTCACGGATTTTTTATGCCTTTATTTTATTTTTGAAGATTTTTCTGCGACTCCTGCTTTAAGTAAGCATTGATAAAGCCGTCAATATCTCCGTCCATTACATTTGCGATATTGCCCATTTCAAAATTCGTTCTGTTGTCCTTAACAAGTTGATAGGGCATAAATACATACGATCTAATCTGACTTCCCCAACCTATTTCCTTTTGTTCGCCCTTAATATCGGAAATCTTATCAAGGTGCTCACGTTCTTTTATTTCAATGAGCTTTGACTTGAGCATTGTCATTGCAACCTCACGGTTCTGGTGCTGGCTTCTTTCAACCTGACACGCAACAACGATGCCTGTCGGAATATGAGTAAGACGAACTGCGGAGGAAGTCTTGTTAACTTTCTGTCCGCCTGCGCCCGAAGAACGGTAAACGTCCATTTTAATATCCTCGGGAGCAATATCAACTTCAATAGTGTCGTCTATTTCAGGCATAACCTCAATAGAAGCGAAGGAAGTATGTCGTCTGCCCTCTGAGTCAAACGGAGAGACACGAACAAGTCTGTGGACACCCGTTTCGCTCTTCATATATCCGTAGGCGTTTTCGCCCTCAATAAGAATACTTGCTGATTTAAGACCTGCTTCTTCGCCGTCAAGATAGTCAAGCGTTGTAACCTTGTAGCCGTGTCTTTCGCCCCAACGGCAGTACATACGGAAAAGCATTTGCGCCCAATCCTGAGCCTCTGTTCCGCCCGAACCTGCGTGGAATGTAAGTATTGCGTTTTTAGAGTCATATTCGCCGCTTAAAAGTGTAGAAAGAGTCATTGATTCAAGGTCGTTTTCGATTTTCTGAACACTCTCTTCACACTCTTTAACAAGGCTTTCGTCCTCTTCCTCATTTGCAAGCTCAATCATAACAAGAGCGTCATCATAATCCTGCTTTAATTTTTCATAAGCGTTTACCTTGTTTTTAAGAGAACTTTGGCGTTTCAAAACAACCTGCGAACCTTTGATATCATCCCAAAATCCGTTTTCTGCGGTTTTAGCGTCAAGCTCTTCTATCTCTTTTTTCATTTTTTCAAGACCGAGTGCGTCTGCAAGGTCCTTAAGAGCATCCTCGTGTCCTAAAAGTCTTAATCTTAATTCTTCAAATTGAAGCATAAATATACCTTTTCCTTTTTAATAAGTATTTAACTTTAGTATTATATAAAAAAATAACGCTTTATGCAACTGTTTTATTAAAACAATTCGCAACAGCATATTATTATAATCCATATTTACAACAAATGCAAATTTTGATAAAATATATTTAATTTGAAATTGACGGTGATGACAATGACGTATCAGCTTTATTCTAAAAAAGAGATAAAAGAGCGACCGCAGAGGAAAAAGGTTGTTCTCGAAAGTTATATTGTCGGAAATAACGCTCCTACCGTGTTGATTTGCCCCGGCGGTGCATATAAATTTGTTTCCGATTCAAACGAGGGTAAGCCGTATGCCCAAAAGCTTAACGATAGGGGATATAACGCTTTTGTTTTGTTTTACAGCGTCGGCAGCGGAAACGGCAGGTTCCCTTATCCGTTAAAGGATGTTGCAAGGGCAATGCAGTTTATTAAATCGAAAGCGGATGAATTTGAAATTGACGCCGACAGAATAGCCTTAATGGGAAGCTCGGCAGGCGGTCATTTGTGTTCGTTTTTTGCTACTCAATATGAGAGGTTTGAATGTGAATATGAAAATAAAGACTATTCGCTTAAACCGAAGGTGCTTTTATTAACATATCCCGTTATTACAATGGGAGATTTGACACATAAGGTTTCAAGGCGTATTTTCCTCGGTATGCTTACGGGAAAAGCGGAGAGAAATGCCGCTTCTGTCTATATGCACATAACTCCCGATTATCCGCCGACGTTTTGTTGGCACAACAGGGATGATTTGTCCGTGCCTGTTGAAAACAGCGAATTGCTCGAAGAAGCACTCAATGCGAACAATGTCAAGAATGAGTTTCTCTATTTTGACAAGGGTGGCCACGGTATCGGTCTTGCCGAGGGTAAGCAGGCTGATGGCTGGATTGATAAAGCAATTGATTTCCTTGATGAAAATATATAAAACAAATGCCGATGCAAGCTTTGATGGCTGTATCGGCATTTATAATTACTATTATTTTTTGCGGCTGAAAATCCAATCGACCGCACTCGGTAATGCGTCATTGCTCAAGTCAAAGAACTCACTTTCGGGGTCTTTACTTAATTCAAAGCATATATCCTCATACCACACGCTGACTTGGAGCTTGCCGTCGGAATTGGCAAGTCTGTATCTGAAATTTTCGCCCTCGCTGCCTGTAAAAACGTTCTTGTTTTCAAAAAAAGCAATTTCGGGAATATCGTGTCCGTTTATCATCATAATTTATTACCTCACTTTTAATAAATTATACCATTTTGAGCAGTAAAAAACAAGGGCGAAAAGGAATGCTTTTCGCCCTTAATATATGTTATAATTAGTGGTTTACGCCGTTAAAGCCGTTTTCCTGCTGGAATTTATCAATCTTATCAATAACGCCGAGAAGTACATCAAAGCCTGTCGATACGGTTTCAGCCTCGAAACGCTCGGGCATATCTCTCCAGGTGTGATAATAATAAGTGAGCATAGGATTCTGTGCGGCAAATGTAACGGATTTTACACCTGCTCTTGTCATAGGAGTTGAGTCGCAGCCGCCAACGGGATTGTGAATACAACCGTTTGTTTTTGACTCAATGCCAAGCTCTGCAAATGTATCCTTAAACATTTTTTCAAGGTCCTTGTCGAAACGGCAGCCCTGCCAATCGTCCTTAATAACAACCTCGAAGTAATCCTTGTCGGCAACAGAGTCGATATTGAGGTTCCAACAGTTTTCAAGCATCCCGTCGTCCTTGTGCTCCGCTGTAAATGCCATAGAGCCACGAAGACCTGCTTCCTCAGCACCGCAGTTGTAATCGATAATACGGCAGTTTTTGGGCATTTTTTCGGGATGATCCTTGAAGTATTTAATAACAGCATAGCTCAAGCCGATACCTGTTGCGTTGTCCATAGCGCCTCTTGAAGCGTTTTCCTCGTGAGCGTCGCCCCACATGGAAACAAATGCGCTGCCAATTCCTGTTATGATGGGGAGAATGAGAAGCACAATATTCGTAAATGCCTTAAATGAAGCACTTGATGTTATGTTAAATGCCCATTCATACATATTCGCAGCCAAATCGGATGTGAAAGAATAACCCGAAGCGTCAACGCCGCAAGATGTGGAAATAATCATTGCACCGTAAATCAAAGCCATTGCTATAGCAATACCGACATTTAAGAATACGCAGATTGCGCCGAAGCCAACCTTGCCGTAAACTGTAATAAGACCTAAAACAGGGTTGTTTCTGTGCTTATATGTGTTTTCAGAGTGTCTCCAGGTCCAGCTTGTGTCCGTATGACCTGAAAGAACGATTGTGTAATCGTATTTTCCGTCCTCGGGAAGAAGCTCGCCGTAGGAATTCATCGAAATTTTCTGCGGGAAGAACATATCAAACCATTTTCTGTAAAAGAAACAGCTTGAAATAAGCCAAAATACGAATATAATGCCTGCGAATGCCATTGCAAACCAAAGGTAATAGTTATGAAGTGCAAAATATGTAAGTGCACTCATAATCATACCGAAATATCCTGCATAGCTTAATCCGCCGATGCTCGAACGGGGAGAAACCGCAAATTCTTCTTTTACGGGGGTAATTCCGATTTCTTCAAGCTTTTCACACATATAGTCGTGGAATTTTCGTTCGCCCTCAGAACCGGGAAGACGAGAACCGATTTTTTTAGAAGCGTGTTCAACTACGTCAAAAGCGACTTGACCATACTCTCTGTTTTCTTCTTTCATTTCTTTGCCTCCTAAAAAATAATATAAATAAATATATTCTATTTTTTCCCAAAAATCAAGCCTCAACAACATCTTTTTAAGCGTATTTAGTATAAATTTTATCAGTTTTGAAAAAATATAAATTTATACTTGATTTTATTGGCATTTTATATTATAATATTCGAGCGTTAAAAAAACATACGCTATCGAGATGTGGCTCAGTTTGGTAGAGCGCTGCGTTCGGGACGCAGAGGCCGCAGGTTCAAGTCCTGTCATCTCGACCAGAATTAAAAGACCGTCATTGACGGTCTTTTAATTTTGCTATGAAATTTAGACAGGACTTGAACCTGCATAGTCCATGTTTTGCGAAGCAAAACGGACATATAATTGAGGAAAAGACTGACAAGGCTTGCCTTGTCAGGTCCTGTCATCTCGACCACGTCGTCATGGACTTTGTATCGTTCGTGACGGCTTTTTTTATTGAAAAAGCCATCCCTCACTCACGCCGTCGTTCCTTCTTTTCCGAAACAGGTCACGCTCAAGTCGCCTGTTCGGTTGTAAACGCCCTCACAACGGCTTTGTTTCGCTACCACCCTGTTTCGGGTTGTTATTGTTAGTTTTTTTGAATGTATTTTTGTAGTTGCTATTTTTGCTCTTTGAATTTCCGACAGGACTTGAACCTGCATAGTCCATGTTTTGCGAAGCAAAACGGACATATAATTTAAGAAAAGCTGACAAGGCTTGCCTTGTCAGGTCCTGTCATCTCGACCAAACAACCCCTATTGCTTAATTGCAGTGGGGGTTGTTTACTTTTATATTTTCTAACTTAAAATATTTTCAGGAAATTTTCAAAATCCTATTGACAAATATTCTGTTTGGTGTTACTATGTTAGCACATTAGCACTTTACCACGATAAAGCAGGTTGAATTTTCAATAATTTGGAGGAGAAAACAATGAAAAAAGTAATTGCAGTTATTTGCGCATTTGCTCTTGTGGCTTGTATGTTTGCAGGCTGCGGAGCTAAGAAAACAGGGAGCTCGGACCTTGAATATGTTAAGGAAAAAGGTACTTTGGTAGTAGGTATTACTGAGTTTGAGCCTATGGATTACAAACAGGCAGGCAGCGATGAGTGGGTTGGCTTTGATGCCGATATGGCAAGAGCTTTTGCAAAGAGCCTCGGCGTTGACGTAAAGTTCGTTCTTATTGATTGGGACAACAAAGCTTTAGAGCTTTCCGATAAGAAGATTGACTGTGCATGGAACGGTATGACTCTTACCGATGAGGTTAAATCATCAATGGATTGCACAAAAGCTTATTGCAACAACGGTCAGGTCGTTATTGTTAATAAGGACGTAGCTGATAAGTATAATACCGTTGAAGCTTGTAAGGAGCTTAAATTTGCTGTTGAGGCAGGCTCGGCAGGCGAAAAAGCAGCTAAGGAAAACGGCTTTAATATAACCTCTGTTTCCGATCAGGCATCTGCTCTCTTAGAGGTTAAATCAGGCACATGCGACGCCGCTGTTATTGACAGACTTATGGCAGCTGCAATGGTAGGCGAGGGAACAAACTACGCAAACCTTACTTACACAGTTAACCTTTGCGACGAGGAATACGGTATCGGCTTCCGTAAGGGCAGCGACCTTGTTGAAAAGGCAAATGAGTTCTTGGCAGCTTCTGCAGCAGACGGTACAATGGAAAAGATAGCTGAACAATACGGCGTTCAGGCTTCGATTATTAAATAAGATAAGCTTATCAAAATGAATATATTTTCCGAACAGAGAATACTTAGGTACTCTCTGTTTCGGTGTGTTAGGAGTTATTATGAGTCAGTTCGCAGAACAGTTTCCGATAGTTTTTAATGCGTTGAACGTCGGTTTCCTGCAAACCTTCAAATTGTTTATTTTTACATTGGTCGGTTCAATTCCGCTCGGCTTGCTTATGTCGTTTGGCTCAATGTCAAAGTTTAAGCCGTTAAGAGTACTTATTAAAGTTTTAGTTTGGATTGTAAGAGGCTCGCCGCTTATGATTCAGCTACTTATTATCTTCTATTTCCCCGGTCTTGTTTTCGGAGTTCAACTTTGGGGCGGCGGAGAAAGCGGAAGATTTTTGGCGGCGTGTGTAGCGTTTATAATCAACTATGCGTGCTATTTTTCAGAGATATTCAGAGGCGGTATTGTCAGCGTTCCCAAAGGACAGCAGGAGGCAGGCATTGTGCTCGGTATGTCTAAATCACAAATCTTTTTCAAGGTAACACTTCTTCAAATGATAAAGAGAATTATTCCTCCGCTTTCAAACGAGATTATTACTCTTGTTAAAGACACATCTCTTTCAAGAATTATCGCTTTACAGGAGATTATTTGGGCGGGTCAGTCGTTTATGAAAGGCTCACACGGTATTTCGGGCGTTATTTGGCCTTTGTTCTTTACGGCGGTTTATTATCTTGCCTTTAACGGCGTTTTGACTGTTCTTTTCTCAAAGCTTGAAAAGAAGCTTGATTATTTTAAGGTGTAAGGGGGAGCGAAATGAATATATTGGAAATAAACGATTTGCGTAAAACGTTTGATGACAACCAAGTGCTTAAAGGCGTTTCGCTTACTCTTGAGGAAGGCAAGGTTATGTCGCTTATCGGCTCGTCGGGAAGCGGTAAAACAACTCTTTTGAGATGTATCACAGGTCTTGAAAAGGCTGACAGCGGTATAATCAAGGTTGCCGGCAACACTCTTTTTGACGGCGAAAGGGCAGGCAAACGCACAAGCGAGGAAAACAGAAAAAATCAGCTGCTCACAGGGCTTGTATTTCAGAATTTTAACCTTTTTCCGCAATACAGCGTTTTGAAAAATGTTACGCTTGCCAAAGAATTGCTTTTGAAAGAGGAATTTAAGGCAAAAAAGGTTGATAAAGAAGAAAGAAAAAAACAGCTTATCGCACTTGAGGAAGAAGCAAAGTCAATTATTGCAAGTGTCGGTCTTGCGGAAAAGCTTGACGCCTATCCGTGCGAATTGTCGGGCGGTCAGCAGCAGAGAGTTGCCATTGCAAGAGCACTTATGCTTTCTCCTAAGCTTTTGTGCTTTGACGAGCCGACCTCTGCGCTTGACCCTGAAATTACGGGCGAGGTGTTAAAGGTTATTTCAAACCTTGCTAAAGAGGGCAGAACAATGCTTATCGTTACTCACGAAATGGGCTTTGCCAAAAGCGTTTCCGATAAGGTTGTATTTATGGACGACGGCGTGCTTGCAGAGCAGGGTACTCCCGAGGAAATATTCGACGCACCTAAAAGCGAGCGACTTAAAAGCTTCCTTAATTCAACATTGAGAATGTAAAAGTATAAACCTCTCATCTTTGAGAGGTTTTTATTGAATTTAATGTAAATATATGGTAATATTAAAGCAATAAATTGCGGAGGAATATGAAGCTTATGAATAAATGTATGTCTGTGTGCAGGACTGTTGCATTGCTTCTTATACTTATTTTAACGTTTGGATTTACTGTATTTGCAGACCCCGAAGAGGGCGGTACAGAAGCTCCGCCTGCTGAAACCGTAACACAACAACAGGAAGAACAGCCTGAATCGCCCAAGCCCGAGGCACAGCAAAACAACAGAAAATCCTCAAACAGCGATCTTGCTTCTTTGAGCGTTGTCGGTAAAAGGCAGGATGGGTCGAGTGTTGAAATTCAGCTTTCGCCCGAATTTAAGCGTTCGACGAGGACGTATTCGATTTCTGTTCCCTATGATGTGGTAAGTCTTGAAATCAATGCTGTTGCCGCCGACGGTAAATCGAGAATTGATATTCCGAAGGGCTATCTTACTCTTGATGTAGGCTCAAATAAATCCTTTGTCTATGTTATTGCCGAAAACGGAGCGAGACGTACTTATCAAATAAACAGCGTCAGAGCTTCCGAGGAAACAACAGTACCTGTTGAAACGGTAACCGCAGAGCCTCAAACTCAAGCTCAGTCGACTACCGAGCCTCAGGCTGCCGATAATGTAACACAAACAGAGGCGGCATCAACCGTTCCCATTGAAATTGAAAATACGCATAGCGTTTATTATAAGCTCGCTATTGCTTTTGGTGTTACAGGCTTAATTTTGCTTGTTGTTGCCGTTGTTTTGTTTTACAGAAACAAGAGATTAAGGGAGGGCAGGTTTTAATGAAAAAGATTGTCTATGAGGAGTGTCCGTACTGTGGCTCAAAAATGTTAGCATACGGTTATCAAACCGAAAATGCTTGTGCTTATACCGATGTCAGAGGCGGAGTTTTCGGCTCTCAAATTGTCCACGCAATTTGCAAGGATTGCGGAAGTATAGTTCACAGCAGCGTTTTAAGGCCTGAGATTTTTAAGGAATTTCTTGATCCCGAAAACAAGAAAATTTTTGAGGAACAGGAAAAAGCGAAGCCTAAAAAAGAAAAAGAGGGCATATTGGAAATCATCGTTGATGATGAGGAAAAATAATTTAACAGCAATTTTTTGACAGGAGGCAAATTTGTCTCCTGTTTTTATTTTATGGTTGACAAAACAGTATCACAAGCATATAATCATTCTAAATAGAACGATTGTTAGGAGATAAATATGTTCTTTTGGGATAAACACAAAACAATAACTACCTGTTATGAGCTGCTTTCGAGCAAGGTTTGTGATGAATACGGTCTTACTCAAATGCAGTATGATATTCTTATGTTCCTTTACAATAACCCTCAGCATAACACCGCCGCCGATATTGTAAAAATCAGAAAGTCAACAAAATCCCATGTTTCAACCTCGTTAAAGGGTTTGGAGGAAAGGGGACTTATTAAACGGCTTCAAAGCGTAGAAAATAAAAAGCATATTGAAATCGTCCTTTTGGAAAAGGCATACCCGATTATTGAGGATGGGATAAAGGCTCAAAAAGACTTTGCGAGCAATGTTTTAAGCGGTTTGACAAATGAGGAAAAGCGGATTTGTATGTCGGTTTTTGATAAGATTTGCCGTAATGCAGACGCATACTTAAAGAATTATTCGGAGATGGAAAATGAAAAATAAGCTTTATGTAAAAAAGAGAACGCTTTTGTTGATTGCAGGAATTATATTTGCTAAAAATTATATTTGTTATAACAAATTAAATACAAAGGAGTAATTTGTATGAAAGAAAAAAGCTATAAGCCACAGATGCCTGATGTTATGGAAGCGATATTTGACGCTTGCTATTTGACATTTGATTTAATTGCAGGAATTTTGTTCTTCGTATTCTCAAAGGGAAACGCTTTGTTTATTCTTTACGGAATACTTACGTTGACGCTTTGCGGCGGAGACGCATTTCATTTAGTCCCGAGAATTATCAGAGCAGGCCGTGGAAGCAGCGAAAAAATCAACAGACAGTTGGGAATAGGGTTGCAGGTGTCGTCAATTACAATGACGGTATTTTATATAATATTGCTTTATATTTGGAAGCTTACATTCCCCGAAATCAGCGCACCCGTTGCGATTGAGGCTATAATTTGGATTTCCGCTGTTATCAGAATTGTTATTTGCTTCCTTCCTCAAAATAATTGGTGCGGCGAAGAGGGTAACTTGAAGCTTTCAATTATAAGAAATGCCGTGTTTGCGGTTACAGGTATCGGCGTTATCATTCTTTACGCAATTTCAGGCAATGCAAACGGTTATCATATGACAAGGATGGTTGCCGCTATAATCATTTCGTTTGGCTGCTATCTTCCCGTTACGTTATTCAGCAAAAAGATGCCTAAAATCGGCTTGCTTATGATTCCGAAAACCTGCGCTTATATCTGGGTAATCGTAATGGGCTTACAGCTTTTATTCCGTGCTTAATGAAAAGAGGTATATTTTATGCAAAATGAAAGATATTCTATTTTGTTCAGCAGCTTAACGGGCAACACAAGATACCTTGCAGATGCGCTTAAAGCGGCTTTGCCGAAGGATAAATGTGATTATTTCGGCGAAATCTGTGAAGCTTCACCAACTTCCGATATTGTATATGTCGGCTTTTGGACTGATAAGGGGGTGGCAGACGGTAAGGCATTAGAATTACTTAAAAAGCTCAAAAATAAGAAAATATTTTTATTCGGTACGGCAGGCTTCGGCGGCAGCGACGAGTATTTCGAGAAAATCGTTTCCAAAACTAAGGAAGCTATTGACGAAAGCAACACTGTTATCGGCGAATATATGTGTCAAGGCAAAATGCCGCAGTCTGTAAAAGACCGATATATCAAAATGAAAGAGCAAGCAAATTGTCCTCCGAATATTGATATGCTGATTGAAAATTTCGACCGAGCGTTATCGCATCCTAATAAAGATGATTTGGACAAGCTTGTTGAAACAGCAGTCAAATAAAACAAAAATGACCTACAAATAATTGTAGGTCATTTTTTATAACGGCATTGCGCCGTAGTATATGAAATACAGATAAGCAATTACTCCTGCCTGTAAAATCATAATAACGGGAATACCTATCATAAATTTTTTATGCTTTGTTTTGTGCCGAATTTTTTTCATTGTAATATACATTGCCAAAGAGCCGCCGAGTGCGGAAAGCAACAATAACGTTGACTCTCTTATTCGTCTTTTACCGATTTTCGCCGCCTTTTTGTCATATACTGTTATGATAACGGAAACGAGCGAAATCACTACAAAATAAATTAAATAATAAATCATTTTATCACCGAATATATTATAGAGGTAATCATTTTTTGTGTCAAGAAGGTGTTAAAATGCGTAGATTTATTTTGATTTTCATTGCACTGTCTTTTTTTCTCACATCCTGTACAAGCACAAATATAACAGTGCCGAAGCAGGAGAAAAATAATATTGAAAGCTTGGCAGAACGTGTAAAAGCGGTATGGATAAATTATAATGAGCTTAGTATGAAGTCTGAAGCCGATAAAAGTGAAAGTGCTTTTAGAATTAAGGCTGAAAATATGATGAAAAACTGTGCCGAGTACGGTTTTAACAGAGTTTTTGTTCAGGCTCGCCCTTTTTGTGACGCTTTTTACAAATCGGAGCTTTTTCCCGCAAGCGAATATTTAAGCGGTGTTCAAGGCGAATATATCGGCTATGATGTACTTGAAATTCTGTGCGAATACGCTCACAAATATTCTTTGAAAATCGACGCTTGGATAAATCCTTACAGGGTATCATATAAAACCGATATTAACGCCTTGTGTGAGGATAGCATCGCAAGAAAATGGTATTGCTCGGACGATAACGGCAGAAATGTAATTATTCTTCCGAACGGTATATATTTTAACCCTGCAAAGGACGCCGTACATAAGCTGATTTTGGACGGCGTTCGGGAAATTATAAATAATTATGATGTTGACGGGATACATATGGATGATTATTTTTATCCGACGACAGACAGTGCATTTGACGAAACTGAGTACACAGATTATACAAATTCGGGCGGCAAAATGTCTTTGGACGAATGGCGGCGTGAAAATGTAAATTCTCTTGTCAGCGATATTCATACGGTCGTGAAATCAAAGGATGAACGCTTGGTTTTCAGCATAAGCCCGTCGGGAGATATTGAAAAAAATGTGTCGGCTTATTATGCTGATATACCTCAATGGTGTAAGACGGGCGGTTATGTTGACTTGATAATTCCGCAGCTGTATTACGGCTTTCAAAACGAAAACAAGCCTTTTGAGGATATATGCTTAAAGTGGCTTGCGCTTGAAAGAAGCGAAAATGTTAACTTGTGTATCGGACTTGCTGTTTATAAATACGGCAAAGAGGACAGATACGCAGGCGCAGGCATCTCGGAATGGCAGGAAAATACTGATATAATTTCTCGGCAAATCGAATTTGTCGGCTCACAAAACGAAAGCGTCGGAGTTGCATTATATTCCTATTCCTATATTTTTTCAAAAAATAATGTAAACAATTATATTTTTGAGTTACAAACAATAAAAAATATGATACAATGATTATATAAATTTTTTACGGAGTACAGGAATGAAAAAGCAGATACTTAGAATTGCAGAAATGATGCTTTTAGCAGTCGTAACGGTCGGCATTTGTTTTGTCGGCTTAAAATACTTAAAGGAAGCACAGCCTCAGCAGCCGATAGTTGACGAAGCTACAACGTTGGCACAGGCCGTTCAAGAGGTTGCGGCAGAGGAAAAGACGCTTGTTATAACGTCTCCGACAGAAAGCAAAATTGCCGTAAATGAGCCGTCGATAGTCATTACAGGCGTTTGCAGACCGGATCTACCGCTTACAATAAACGATATTCCGATTGAAAAGGCAGGGGACGGAAGCTTTTCGTATTCTTTGCAGCTTAATGTAGGCGAAAACACAGTTGTTATTACAAACGGCGTTGAAACCTTTGAATTTAAGATTACATATAATTTTTCAATTATAAATTCCGTTTCTCCGAAAGGTAAGGTTTCTGTTGACGGCGGAACGGAAATCACGCTTACTGCCGAGGCACTAAAAAATTCCGAGGTTTACGCAATGCTCGGAAAAGAGAAAATCACAATGTCCGTTGTGGCTTGCGGCGATGTGTTCGATACATATCAAGCCGTTTTTATAGCTCCTGCATCTACTACGAAATCCGTTAAGCTCGGAAAAATAACCTTTTATGCTTCGCTTGACGGCATGAAGGACAGTATGGCAGGCGGAACAGTTACAATTAAGCCTGTTTCCTCCGCTAATATAAATATTGAAACGGGCAGGGGCGAGGTAGTTCCTCCGAGCATTGACAGCAACGGCTTTGTAAACGTACTGTCTCCGTATGTTGACCACCAAAAGGGAAATGCCCTGATGTGTGTTGTGAATACAGACTATGCCGAGACTGTTCCCGCAAGCACGGCGGATGATAAATCCAATCCCGAATATACGCCCTTAATCAAAGGTACTGTTGACTACATAAAGAGCGAGGCCGTTTATGATAATACCGAGTATTATATTCTGCTTTCGGGAACAAAGGTTGAAAAAAAGAATGTTACTTCTTTTAACGGATATGTAATGCCGACTAATACCGCAACGGTTTCTTCAAACGAGAAAAGTACGGCTGAAATTACAATGAATTGGAAAGTGCCGTTTTACTCTGTTTTGCGAAATCAGTCGTATTATACGGGATATTCGGGCAGAAAATTTAACGTTTCTTCTTTTACCTCAAAATATATTGATTTTGTGTTCAAATATACCAATGCGGCGGACGGCAGCGTGAAATTTTCAAAAAGCTCTGTTGTAAGCTCTGCCGAATGGGTGAATGTCGGCGATGACGGTACAGCAACTTTAAGAGTTCATCTTAAAAATTCGGGCAAGTTTTACGGCTACAAGGCTTATTATTCTTCCGATAACCGTCTTATATTGAAATTTAATGAAAAACCTCAGACGAAAGGTGCAACCGTTGTAATCGACCCGGGGCACGGAGGCAAGGACTGCGGTGCTATTGCGGTTAACGGCACTTATGAGTCAAAGCTTAATTTGTCGCTTGCACTGAAGGTTAAAGCTAATTTGGAAAGCAAGGGCTATAATGTCAAAATACTCCGCACGGGGGATACGGGCAAAACGCTTGATGAGCGTCAGGCTCTTGCGAGAAGTCAAGGTGGCGATATATTTGTTTCTCTCCATCACAATTCTTCGCCAAGCTCGTCGTTAAGCGGAACAGAAGTTTATTATTACAGAGCTTATTCTAAACCGCTTGCGTCAAGTATTCACGCAAGGCTTGCCAATGAATGGCGAAGCGTTTATTCCGATAATTCGAATATGTATAACAAAGTTGTTGCGCCTGACGGGGGAGTCAGATACTATCCGTTCAGAGTTACAAGAATTGAAGAGTGTCCTGCGGTGCTTGTCGAATGCGGTTATCTTTCAAATCCGACCGAATGTACGTATGCCTGCGATGATAATATAAATTCTCGTATGGCTAAAGCAATAGCACAGGGAATTGAGGATTATTTTGCCAATGCTTGAGGCGTAATTTTTGTTGAATAAGAATCAGAAATGTGTTATTATGTAAAAAATGCTTGAAAGGATGTTTTGATGAAAGCGAAGAAAGTATTATCAATCTTTATCGTTACGGCGGTGCTTGTGATTTTGCTGGCAATTTCTGCTTTTGCAAAGACGACCGGCGTTACAAGCGGACAGGCGAATGTTCGCTCCGGTCCGGGTAAGACGCACAGCCTTGTTTATAAAAATTTACCGAGTGGAGTTTCATTGGAAATTCTTGAAACGGTAAACAGTGATGACGGGTCAAAGCCGTGGCATTATATCAATTTTACCTTTAACGGTAAAGCTTATACCGGTTACATAAGCTCGGGCTACGTTAATAATATTTCATATTCAGACGATAACAATAACGGTACATATACATCTGAAATACCGAAGGAATATGCATCGTATGTTTCTGCGCTCAAAGAAAAGCATCCGAATTGGACTTTTAAGTTTTACAATACAGGACTTGAGTGGAGCGACGTTGTAAAAGGCGAAACAAAGCCGGGTATCAGCGCAATTTCAGGAACAAAGCCGATTTCTTACCGTTCGACCTCTTATAACTTCAAAAAAGAGGGTGTGACAGGATATGTTTACGGCTATTACATTAAAATAGACGGAGCAACCGCTACTGTTATAAATACTGACGGCAATCTTAATGTCAGAGACGGCATAGGAACGTCAAAGACAAATATAATTTGCTCTATTCCCGCGGGAACGGTTGTAAATTATCTCGGCTTTGCAGGAACTGACGAAAAGGGCAGAAATTGGTATAAAATCACGGTTGAAAACGGATATACCTTTACGCCGATTGAAGGTACAAGCCGGTATCAGGCTCACGGTCAAGTAGTTCAGTATTATCTTGACCCGAGGAATTTCCTTGATGAGCAATCGGTATTTATGTTTGAAAATCTCGGCTTCGATTCGTCTGTACATACCGTAGCCGGCGTTCAAAGCATACTTGATAAAGCAGCTTGGGCAAAGGGAGCTGTACAAACAACCGACGGCAGAAGCATCTCATACGCAGAAGCCTTTTATGAAGCCGGTCAAAAGTATGGAGTTTCGCCGTATCATCTTGCATCAAGAGCTGTTCAAGAGGTAGGTGCGAGTGGCTCGGATGCTGCTTGGGGAAGCAATTCAACCTACAACGGTATTTATAATTTTTACAGTATCGGTGCAAATACCGGTATGATGGACGGACTTAATTGGGCAAGTCAAAGCGGTAACTATGGCAGACCGTGGAACACGGCGTATAAGTCAATTGTCGGCGGTGCGGAATTTATAGCAAAAGGCTATATCAGCGTAGGTCAGTCAAGTCTTTATTTTCAAAAATTTGATGTAATTGCATCAGGCGGACTTTACAATCATCAGTATATGTCTAACATTTCAGCACCTGCAAGCGAAAGCATAAATGTTTACAAAGGCTATAAAAATATAGATTGCTTGGAGTCTAACTTTGAGTTTATAATTCCTGTTTATAAGAATATGCCCATTTTAGCTTGCAAATTGCCTGTCTCTTCCAACACGCCTAATATGGAAAAGGATACGGATATTGCATTTGCTTTTCCTGATGTGTTCTCGGGCGATTGGTATTATAACGCCGTAAGATTTAATGTTGAAAAAGGTTATGTTACCGGCTATTCAAACGG